>ERZ1034952.4-NODE-4-length-249499-cov-73.677258_pt1 | contig 249499 bp, 200 predicted proteins | sample MGYA00520625_ERZ1034952 | MGnify/ENA primary metagenome ERZ1034952 (study PRJEB33766, sample SAMN09781773) | gut metagenome | biome: gut microbiome | host: Homo sapiens | place: Madagascar | study: EMG produced TPA metagenomics assembly of the PRJNA485056 data set...
GGAGATTCAGCCTAATTTTTTGTACTGTCAAAAAGTTTTAGCGGACAGTAATAATACCGAAATCTGAAATCAAGAAATTGCCTTTGGAATCAACAAGAATATTATCGGGCTTTATGTCCCTATGGACAATGTCTTGACTATGAAGGTACTCTAAACCAGCCGCCGTGTCTCGGATGAATCGCCATATTGCATTTTCATCCTTAGTCCCGATTAGTCCGAACGCGGAGTTTGGACAATACGGCATAACAAGATATGGACGATTGTCGCTTATGTCAAAGTAGTTGGTGTGCAGAAGATTAGGATGATTAAGCGAATATGTTAGCAAAAACTCCTCCTTAAATTCTTGAACACCCTTTTCATCCAAGGCGATGTATATCTTTATGGCCACGTCAATGCCGGTCGTGAGATCCTTTGCTAGCCACACTTCGCCAAATGACCCACGTCCAACTATTCGTATTAACTGATATCTATTATTCATTTCGTCAAATCACTAATGATAACTTAATATAACTATCCAAGCCCAAAATTAGGTTTTTGACTGTTTGCGTCGGTATCTATTGAATAATTCTCATATCGATTTCTTTTCGTTGAATCTGTATATTGTTCTTTAACACAACGGACAGAAAAACCGTACGACTGTGAGGAGATATACATTCCAACAATAGAAGGATTTACATAGCCAAAACTATCAAGACTCATACAATAAGCATCTCGACCATTAGTAGATACTGACCAATAAGTACCATTGTAACGTACACCTTCAATATGACGACCATAGGTACTTATATAACCAGACGCAGGATACCAAATGTGATTGGAATCACCAAACTTGCTATAGAAATCCATGCCTTTTTTCCTGAAATTATATGAGTAGACAAACTCCTTAGCTGAGCCTATGGTTTCTGACCATACACCGTTCTCGTCTCCATCGGGAACTCTCCAACCAGCGGGACATGGGTCGTATATCGTCTTGGAGGACTTCCAACGAATGTTGTCGGTCCCCCTATCCATATAATACCAATCACCATTATCGTCATTTTTTGTTATATAAGTAGTCGGATGGGTGATACTATACTCTATGGTACCTGTATTTGATGTAGACACCACTGGTAATGGCCATGATATAGTTGACAAAGCCTCCTTATTGCGTCTGATACTTGAAGAACCGAGAAAAGGATCTTTTCTTCCCCACTGATAAAGAAGGCCAAGTGCACCGACATCGCCAGGTATGGCTGATGTGGCTCCAAGGTTGCGATCCATCATTGTACCCGCTTTATTGTAATAAACCTGTTCTTCAGGCTTGTCCGTCAACCAGATGTGCCATGACCATAGGATTTTGCCATTGGCATCTTTGGCGGCAATCACGGCATTGCCTTTACGTCCCGTTGCATCAAATTCTATATAGTCATCATCATAAGAAACATTTGACACAAGATCACCGATTGTCGGTGCCTTGTTTGTTCCAAAACTTTCCCATAAGACATCGCAGAAGACAACCGAACCGATGGATTCAGAACTGTTGCCTTTCACTGTCTTGAACTTGTACCTTCCTGCATTGGTTACAATGTAACAATTTGCTGTACCTGATAAAGAAAGGTCCATCATATAATCATCACATGAAGCTTCTGATGTATATATGTGATGATCATTATCCTTATGAAACAACAATCCTAGTAAACAAAAACAAACAAAAACTGTGGACAAACCACCTATAAGCATTTCAATAATAGTAAAGAGTGATATCCTTGGTTTGGATACAGGTTTAGGTTTGTCGACTCGTTTCCACTGAGACCATGGTCTCTTGTCACCGTTCATGACAAGTTTGCTGTATTCAGCAAGGTCTTTTGCCGTTGGTCTGTCCCATGTATCCTTAGCAAGGCATAATCTCATTACTTCGTTTAGGTTGCTTGACCATTTTGTGTTGTCAAGTTCTGGTGATTCTGCACCAACATTTAACATACATCCGCCTTGACCACAGAATGGTAGCTCACTCGTGGCCATTTCATATATTGTGACACCTAAGGCCCAAACATCGGTTGCTTTCACTGCCGTTGGTTTGGATGTGAACAATTCCGGAGCCATGTATGCTATTGTTCCGGAAAAGCCGTCGTTTTGACGCATGGATGCTTGGCGCAAGGTAGAACGCATCTTTGTGCTTAATCCAAAATCAGAAATGACATAATCACCTCGCTCATCCTGAAGGATGTTCTCAGGTTTGATGTCACGGTGGATCACATCATTATCGTGAAGATAGGCCAGTCCACTCGCGACATCCCTAATGAAACGCCAAAGTTCGTGTTCCGTTATTCCACCAACCAAAGCGTCAGCCGACTTCGGACAGTATGGCATCACCAAGTATGGATTGTCCCCTACTGTGTCGAAATGGTCTGGACGCAGGAGGTTTAGATGATGTAGTTTGTACACATTCTTGAATTCGTCCTTGAATTCGGTGATGCCCTTACCGTCCAAAGCCGCATACACTTTCACCGCAACTATAATGTCAAGTCGCAAATCATTCGCCATCCAGACCTCGCCAAAACTGCCTCTTCCTATTGGGTGTATAAGTTGGTATCGGTTGTTTAGTATTTCATTTTCTGTCATATTGATTCATTTGTTTTACTATAGTAAACCATGCAAGAAATTACTTTCGCAATGTTTATTTATAGCACGAAATGAATGTCCTTGCAAAGAATGTTGTTGCATAGTCCGATAATGAATCTGTCTGCATGATTTCGTGATTTCAAATAATAATCATAAAGTGCTATTAAAATGGCTCAAAGACACATATCAGAAAGTAAATAAGACATGTTATCAAAAGGGCCGCCTCGATAATCTGTTTTGTTTTGGGTCTGATTTCAATAGTGTCAATGCCTTTCCACTGTGACCACGTTCTCTTATCACCATTCAAGACAAGTTTGCTATATTCAGCAAGTTCTTCTGCAGTCGGCCTGTCCCATGTGTTCTTCGAAAGGCATCGGCGCATGATGTCATTTAGCTTGTTTGACCACTTTGTGGCATCAAGATTTGGAATTTCGGCACCAACATTCAACATGCCACCTCCTTGCCCCATGAAAGGCAAATCATTAGTGGCCAGTTCATAAATCGAAACACCTAAAGACCAGATGTCGCTTGCTTTCACAGCCATTGGTTCTTTGGAGAATCGTTCCGGGCCCATGTAAGCGACGGCTCCTGACAATGAGCTGTTGGACTGTTTGCGCATTGTAGAACGCATTCTTCTACTGATGCCAAAGTCGGTGATCAAAAAAGAACCATCTTCATCAATCAGTATATTCCCTGGTTTGATGTCTTGATGAATGATCGGTGGTTCCTGAGCATGAAGGTATCTCAGACCATTTGCGACATCATGAATGAATCGCCATATTTGAGATTCGGTCGCATTCCCCACGAGATCATCGGCGGAACCGTTGGAGCAGTACTTCATGATCAAATATGGATGGTTATTCCATACGCCATAGTGTTGAGTTGTCAGGAGATTTTCATGACTCAAGCCGTATGCAACCTTAAATTCATTCTTAAATTCGTATTGGCCGTTTTGATCAAGTGATATGTATAATTTGATCGCTACATCGATACATAGTTCCGTATCTTCCGCCAACCATACCTCACCAAAGCTACCCCTACCTTTATATTCCTTAAGTAAGTAGCGGCCGTCAATTACCATTGCTGTGAAAAACTCATTACCATTCATTTCTGATTACTGGATGTATCTGATACCGCATATAATTCATCTTGATGTTGTGAAGACTCAGTTGTATTTGTTGAAATTACTTCTCTATGAGTCGACCGAATACTTAATTTTGATAAAGAGTCCTTTATGATTTTATAGTTCTCATTCAATTCACGCTCTTTTATTGCGCTACTATCTCTAACTTTATTTAATAGATTATCTAAAGAATCAATTGTTCGTTGTAAAGAATCGGCCTTGAATTCTGAAGGAGGTATATTTCTTCCTTCTTTCGAATAAGGAAAATGTCCAATAAAATAACCGCATATTAAACAGACAATACAAGGAATCACAAATACAAGGCTCTTTCTCAACCAACTTGATTTCGTCTTCTCGGTCTTTCCAATATTAGATACTGATTCATCTGGTGAATCACCTGCACCATTCAAGATTTGACACAGGAGAACAGTCACATTATCATACCAATCAGCATTTTGGGCAGCTGACATCAACGCATCGCGACATTGAGCCATGGACGCGGTATTCGCAGCTATGATGTCCTCAATAGTATCTCCTGGATAGTAGTTGCCATTGTAATCCTTTGTTTTTCTGTCTCGGAGGACACCGCTTAAACCATCGCTGCACAGAAGAATAATGTCATTATTATAAATGTCAAAATCCCTTGTTTCTGGACGTGCGGAATGGTTGGGGTCACCCAAACTGCGCGTGACAATGTTGCCCTGAGGATGCTCGAACGTGTCTTCATAACTAATAACGCCCTTATTGACAAGCTCTTGTACGTATGAATGGTCGGTGGATAATGGCACAAGACCGCTATTCGGATTATAACGATATGCTCGACTGTCCCCGCACCAACTAACAGTCATCTTGTCTCCGACTATCCACGCAAGAATGATTGTTGATCCCATGCCCTCGTGCTCGGGATTATTCTTTGCATCAGTTTTGATCCTCTGGTCAGCCTCTTTTATAACTTCTTCCAAGTATTTTCGACGCCCCGCTGAAGAACCAGCCAACTTTGCATCAATCTTATGTGGCTCAAAATATTCCTTGACAGTCTCTATGGCAATTCCTGACGCTATTTCTCCGGCATTCATTCCACCCATGCCATCCGCAACAGCCATTAGGCAGCCATATTCGGTCATGGAAATCTCACTATCTGTCTGACAACGTCCCGGAACATCGTCTCCCAAATCATCATCTACATAAAAATTATCCTCGTTTCCCTTAAGCGGAGCTGTCGGATCGTATTTTCCAGCCGCATCGGAATACGCTGTAAGCCGGAATGTTATACTGTTATTCTTCATCATTTCCTTTTATTTTTCTTTTTGTCCTTTTCAATTAACTCTTTGGGTGACTGTGACAATGTTGGTGTCAATTCGTCCGCCGGTTTAGTTACATTATTGACTTGGTACATGGTATATTCAATCGCGAACATTTGCCATGATGATGGTGACGTTTCCACTATTATTCCACCTAAATCGAAAGTCAGTTCTCCGATTTGGGACTGCTGCGGCACCACAAAAATCCCACACCATATTTTCTTTGTACTTTGAGGAACATCTATCGTGTATGATAAAGAATCGGGATGATATTCAATATTCTTCCGATATATTATATGATCCACTATCCTTGAGGAGTCGCAATCTTGAATATCAACCGGTGATGTGATCCACACAATCCACCCATCTGTTTTACCTTCATGTTTACGATACTGAAAACCATGACCATTATATGAAACTGTATCAGGAATAATGGATATACCGTGAGAAGTACCTATGCTATCAATATCAAGATTTATTTGAGTAAATGAGCTATCAGACAGTTCTTTTACTTTTGTTTGATACAGTATGGGCTTATGGCTATCGCGATATCGAGAGAAATTGTTATCATATTCCCAAGGTTTCGTTGTCTTATTCGTAACCGCTATACCGCCATTGACCTTTATCCCTATTGAATAAGACTTGCCAAACTCTTTATTACCATATCTACCGTAACGCTGATGAGTCGTGGTATCTTCCAATTGATATGATTGGCATATAACGATAATACCATTCTTTATGGCATCTTCAACCAATTGCTGATTAGGGGAAAATATGCCAGACTGAGCAATGCTATTAACAGTAACGGTTAATAGCATAAATATTAATAATAAACGTTTCATCTTATGTTTTTTATCGGAACTAACTGATCATACTGTTGTTGTTGCTGTAGAATTGCCGTACGACTCTCATTTCGCATTTGAGTCGCAATCTCAAGCCTTGAAACAATCGCGACAGCATAAATCTTACCATCTTTAACGGCAAAGACAGGCCCTCCAGAATTTCCATGTGCCACTCCTTGACTTACCATTATACAGCCTTCATTGTTTAATCCATTTCGTGCAACATTCATTTTGTTATAAATTGGTTCAATTCTATTTGGACCATCTCCTGCTCCTAATCCTGCCGGGAATCCAAGTACATGAACTTCACAACCTTGAGGTAATGATGATGAAAGGCTCGTGTTAGGTTTGATATTCCCTTGCCTTTGAATTCGAGCAACAGCCCAATCCGCACTACCAGCCTTTACGTTTCCAATCCTTATCTCTTCACCGCTTTCTGGGTCATTGTCTTTATAATAATATGCCAACCTCATCTTTAGCTGCGTTCCATTCTCATCAATACCTGCATCCAAGATCGTGTCCATGCTGCGATCAATGGTAAAATCCGAACTCTTGAGAGTAAAATCATCACCATTAACACCATAGGCCTTAATCTCCGACCAAACCGAGACATTACTATAGGATTCATTCATCACATTTGCTTCGGGAGAAGAAAAGAGCCAAGATTCAACACAATGGCGCGCTGTTACAAATCTACCATCATTTAATAAAAAAGCAGTTCCACTAGACGAACCTAAATTCTGAGTTCCGCTTCCCAATTTCATGTAAACTGTTGTAACAATAAAGTATACGCTAGACTGTACACTATGTATAAGATCAGCCACTGCTGGTACAGGCACAGAACGAGGTTGATCTTTCAATCTCTGTATTTCTTTTCGCGAGATGTCTATAATGGAGTCCCGTTGTCGTGCCCTTACTCTCATGTCCTCTATTGTTTGCTTTAATTCCTGATTATCACCTTTGACGGATTCCAAAGCTGTGGAGGTTGCATCATTAATGGCCGTAAGTCTATTAATGTCTGAATTCTGCTTAAACATCCACCCAATAGAGCCACCAGATGTCAAAATAAGAAGTGCGGCAAGACATGCAATCGCTTGCTTGTACGGCCTAAGCGCCTGCTTCCGGAACAAGCTGAGTCTGGCTGATAGCCCGATACTTTTAACAAGTCCTTTTTCTCCGGCAGGAACTATGAATCCCATTCTTGGCCCATTAGTGGAAAGCTGGATTTCATCACCATTCTGAAGATACCATTCTTTATCCACCTTATGCCCGTTGAGGTATGTCGAGTTGGTTTTGGAAAGTTGTACGAGCTTCCAATTGTCTCCGTCTTTGACAATCGCGGCATGACGGCGACTGACTGTAGCGAAAGTCTCATCAAATCGAACCTGACAAGTTGAAGCGCGACCAAGTTCAATTTGATCTACAATGATTCGCTGATTTTCTCCAGCTTTGTGATACTTGGACGAGACCTTGTGTTCCAACACATAGTAACGCCTGTCGTTCCCACCCAAGAGCGATTTCATTCCAGCTCCAAGTGAACCGGAAACGGATTTTTTGTAAGGTGTTGTGGGCTGTGCCATATTATTGTTATTTATAAAGTCTATTAATTAGATTTTCAATCACATAAGAACTCATTTTTGCAAATAAGCCATCTTGTTGTTTTTGAATGTAATGAATGCCGAACATCAGAATAATACTGAGAAACAATGCGATTAAGGTCGTGTCGAAAGCGACAGCAAGCATGCTTGTCATTTTGTTGATGCCCTCTGGAGTCCCTGCCTCATTGGCATATCCCAACGATGCCGCAATACCCAGAACTGTTCCAATAAACCCGACTGAAGGTATCGCCCATGCGGTGTAGCGGATAAAGGATTGCTCACTCTCCATCTCCGCGTTATATATCCTGACTTGAGACTCCACTAAACCAAGTGTTTCTGATGACGACTTACTTAATCGGTATTTGGTGCATGCTTTTTTTATCAAATCAGTGAGAAGAAACCTATTGGAATGTTCCATTTGCTGCATGTTCAGTTTCAACTGATTCACATCATCTGGGCTTAACACCCAATTCTCCTTTTCTGGTAAAAGATGAGCATGGAATGAATCATATTCATTAGTGAGCACTTGATTAGTGTGTATCACCTCAAGAATTCCAAAAAAGAACAACAGGTAAGTAAATCCTTGGATCAGCCCTTCCGGCATTGTGCCTCCAAGCATGACCAAAAGACGTGGTGGATTCTCCGATGGTGTGACCAACACTAAAAGAACCATCAATATAATGGTAAGGACAAAACTGATGATAATTCTATTAATTCTTCTGTCTATCATTGTAGTGTAATATTATCCGTTGTTACTATTAAAGTACCGACAACCACCTTTTGCCATTGATGGTCCAATGTTATGTGCCTAAAAGGAATCTTTATTTGGTTTTCTCTTCCCGGGAAGAGCACGGCATATCCATCAACATTCACGAGTCGCCCATTATTATTTGAGAACAGTTTGACATAAATTTGATATCTTCCCGGAACTATATGTTCTTGATAAAAGAGTTCGTACTGACCATCGTTGTCCTCCGTTCTTTCCCTTATGTCCATATTAAGATTTCCGAAAGGAGTTGCCGTATGCTCGTAGTTACATTCATTTCCAGAGGACAAATTCACCACATGCAAGTCAACATCGACATTTTCGGGCCAGATACAAACTACGCCCAACTCGGCATCAATACCAAACACTTTCCCATCGGATATACCTTGCCCGTTTTGATCAGACAGTTGTTGAATCTCTTGTTCCAGTTGTTCGATCTGGCGATGAAGGCTTTCATTCTCTTCTTGGCACTCGCTTAGTTGTCCCTGCAAACTTTCCACTCGTTCCGCCAGGGTTGATATCGTGTTTTGCAATTCCTCCATCTGCCGCTCAATTTGGTCATAGACTTCTTGAGGTACAGAATTCTGGATTTGCTCAATCAACTCATGCAAATCAGTTACCTGAACATCTAATTGCTCAAGCTCTTCCAGCGCACTTTGCTGCTCAGAACTCATCTTGGGCACAATAATAAATAGAATTATTACTGCGGCCAAAGCACCGGACAATAGATCAAGAAAGGACGTTCCGAATATGTTGATATCATTCCTTGCCATCAATTCACTCCTTCAACACGCAGTTTAACATCACCTATCGAGATTATATCTCCAGACCGAATGACTGTTCCCGTAACCGGGACTTCTTGAGAATTGACAAATGTACCATTAAGCGATTCTTTCCAAACATTTTCAGAGCCGTGAGATGTACAATATGCCGTACAATATCCGCATGGGAACAAGTGATTTTGGCGTAGTCCTAACGGACACTGTGTGCGAAACTGTCCATCCCGTATTATCCATAAATTCCGCTGCCGGTCTTTCTCAATTGTACAATGCTTTCTTGAGATGTAGGTACTTTCTTCCTCCTTTATCCGAATGTTGTTCCATACGTCATCAGTTGCTCGACCAACACAAATAACAGAGGAATTATCATCCGAAAGCAGTTCGTTCAAAATATAAACTTTCCCGGACTCTTCACCTTGCATGACACGTAATAACACTCCATTCGTAGTGTCTTTACAGAATGGTGCATTGTTTTGATGAACAGATTCGAAATCATTCTCTTTTGATTTGAGTTTTGGCAATGTTGCCATAACGTCATCAATGGTTTGCAACCGTTGTTTATAATCAGGCACAAGACATCCTTCGATAACAGGACCCCAGTCATTGCCAAAACCAGCATTGTTTAGCAATGCTCTATCCCAAACACCATTCTTACCATTATTAACATATACGGGAACATCCGATTCAGAATTAAGATTGCCAAAAGGTAATCTTCCCGTGATTAGTTCGTACATCATAACACCAAAAGAAAAGATGTCAGTTGTCGGCAATACCGTAGCATTTCCTCGTGGTGGATTCATTTGTTCTGGAGGCATATAAGCTATTGTTCCAAAAATTTCTTTAGGAACACCAAGCCAGCCTCTGTTTGTCAAGCGATTGTTTCTATCTCCGGATATTCCAAAATCAGTCAAAACCGCATGTGAGTTGTCTTGTAACAAGACATTCTCCGGTTTCAAATCTCTGTGCACCTTGCCGTTAAGATGTAAATCCTTTAATCCAAGCAAGATCTGTTTCCCGATTAATGCTAAATCCAAGTACGATTCTTTGACTGCATTCCTTAGATCACCGCCTTGACAGTATTCCATAACTATATATGCATTGCCTCTGACATTCCCTTTATCAAGAGAATGAACCAAATAGTCACTTTTGATTTGTCCGGTCTCGTACTCCCGGTCAAATCTTTTCATAAGGCTTGCTCGCTCAGTCGCTTGTATTTCCCAAAGTTTCAGCAATTTAAGAGCATACACTCTTCCATTGTTCAAATCGTGGACTTTAAAGACTTGTCCAAAGGTGCCTTCGCCCAAGCGGGCTTTCACTTTCCATCTATTATCTATCAAATCACCTACGGCGAAAGCGCATCGTTCCGCCATAATTGGTTGTGATGCACAGTTCATTGTTAATCAACCCTTCCTAAATTCGAACATTCGATTCCCTAGAACTATTATATCGCCATCATTTAGCTTTGTTTTCCGGTCAACACGAATCAATGTGGTTTTCTGTTCACTTCTGTTTTCAATAAACCATTCCCCATTTTCGTGCGTCAGTACAGCCTGCTCCCGCGATGTTATAGAGTTGTTGTTCGCATCTGTGTTTCTTCTATTCAGTACGATTGTTCGACCCGAATAACTTACTGGTGAATATTGAATTTGCTCTGATTGCCATGACAAACGCTTGAGAGTGCAGAAGGAGTCCTTGCTCGGATTAACCCATGGATTCTCCGTTCCGCGAGCATACGACCTATTCCCATTTCCCGGCTCATGCCTATCACTATGATAATTATATGAATTTCGATTGATCGGTGTATGACACATAGGACATTCACTTACATTCTCGGCGATAGGGTAACCACATCTTTCACACACGCATTCTTTTTCGTCCTGAATAAAGTTGCGTTCACTACCAAAATGATTTTCGGAATATCCCATATTATCGGCCGAAGATTCCCGAAGTGTTTTTTTTAGAGGTTTCTCTTCCGCAGAAAAGTGCTTTGGTTGACCATTATCAACCATTGATCCTTCCAGAGGTGCATTACACTTAATGCATCTATATACATTGGGTTCGTTTTCCCAACCACAGTTTTTACATCTCATCTTGTTAAATAATTATGTTTTATTTGATGACACTAATTTTAGCAGGGGTGATATGTTCCTCAATTTTCACTCCTTCACTTGGGATACATGTGGCTGTTATTTTATGTTCGCCAACAGCCACGTCTTTCAGAATACATGTGGTTGTATAATCAGTGCTCTCATCGGATGATGACGCACATTCCTCCCCATCAATAAAATACACAATAGACTCAACAATGTTTTTGCCATTTACAGAAGATTCTGTTGAGATAATTCCCACGTATTTCCCCATCTTCAGGGTCACTTCATCTCCATTATTTACCACCAATGGAGAGACTATGATACTGCCATAGAAAGTTGATTCTATTTCTGTTTTAGGAACACATCCTGATAGTATTAACAACATCAATGAAAAAATCCATATAACCTTTTTCATACTATTAACCCTTAATCAGTGTCGGGTGCAACTTCAAAATAATCATCAAAAAATTGGCTATCATTCACCACCATACTCACAACGAAAGTGTGGAGTTCCACGTTCTTTCAATTGAAGGTTCTGACAAAACCCGAATAAGAAGAACGAATGGAACTCCACACCTATGTATGACACGAGTCGCTTGAGGGATGCGCCAAAAGGCGTGCCGCTGCGGCATGGGTTGATACACAAGAAAAGAGTGCTGTTCGTGGGTTCCTTATTCGTTGGAAAACTGTCAGATTTTCAATTGAGAACCGCGTGATCGCACATTTCGTATTTTACGCCGAATCACTCCGACCACGCAAAGTTAACAAAAACTTTGGTTCACTCAAAACAGCACTCTGGATTTTTTGCATATTCGTTTCTTCCATTTGGATTGTCATGTAGTTAGATGTTTGACGAAGACTTGATCTATCAGTGTCGGACTGAATTATGAGTTTTTTTTGATCACATAGGCGTTGCCATGGTATAAAAACCGGCTTTTCCCTTCAATCCGTATCCATTCATCGTTGAATTTTATGTACTTGTCACCTTTGCTTAACCACACGGAGTAGGTACCTTTGTGATGTCCGGATTCCGTGTAGATCTCGACGGTCATACCTGTCCGCATATAGTTGTCGCTACAATACGCACATGACGGATCAGTCATGTATGAAATATTCTCGGAGTCAATCTGTTTGTCGTGGTTCGCGATGTTACCGGAAATTTGGGCACCTGCAAAATTGCATAGCAGGATTAAGCAGAGAATCAAGCAATTGGTCTTTTTCATGCATCACACCCTTATTCCGTGTCGGGTACAACTGTTAAAAAGTATTGTCATCAGTTACTTTCACTTCAACCAACAACGAAAGTGTGGAACTCCACATTCTTTCAATTGAAGGTTCTGACAAAACCCGAATAAGAAGAACGAAGGAACTCCACACCTGTATATTCATTCCGCCGCAGAGACGGTACGCCAAAAGGCGTGCCTGTGCTGGCAGGGTGATACACAAGAAAAGAGTGCTGTTCGTGAGTCCCTTATTCGTTGGAAAACTGTCAGATTTTCAATTGAGGACCGCGTGATCGCACATTCCGTATTTGCGTCGGATCAATCCGGCAGCGCAAAGTTAGGAAAATCTTTCAATCACGCAAAACAGCACTCGGAAAATTCTTGTGTCAGCGGGTTCATCCACGTCCAATCCTTCGGATCGTCGCTTATATTGACGGACGAGACGAGGTTAGTCTATCAGCGAGTGTGAAAAATATTTATGATGGTTCGAGAAAGGGGCAACGTCAATCCTCCTCAATGATGTTCTCCGGCTCCCAGATGCGGTCCATAATGTCCAGAGCGACGGTGATTCCGGACTCTGCCGCCGAGGAGAGGAGATCGTAATAGAGGGTTTTGTCATCGATAAACTCTTCGGGGTCGTTGTTCGTCGCGGCGGAGCCTATCCATTCCCAGGCATATTCATTCCCTGGGACGAGGGCACCACATTCGATCCCTTCCAAAAGAATATTCTTGTATAGACCCATGCGTGTTATCAGGCTGGTGTTCCAATCATTGCTTGCAGCCAGCAGAGCCTTCATAGGGTACAGTTCGATGTCGCCGTCCGCAATGGCCGCGTTGATTTGCTCGAGTACTTTCCGCTCGGATTCTGTTGTGGAACTGAAATCGCCATCGCCATGCTTCTTCGCGATGCTTTCCAATAGGTCAAATGTGGAATCAGGCAGCATATCAAGTGGTAAACATTTTTGTTATACGAATAAACATATTTGTTTTATTGACTGCAAGCATTGACTTTACCGCACTCTAGAAAAGAATGAGAGGAAATAGAGACATTAATGGGCCTGTAGTCTTTCGCGGTGGCCGTGAACGGGTTCCGCACAAAGGTTTGAGGGTTCATCGCGATGAGCGGAAACCAGCTTCCCTGAATCTGTATCATCAAAGAATGGCCTGGAAGGAAGTAATGATCTATGTCGCACATCGTGAAGTCCACGCTGACGACTTTTCCTGCCTTAACAGCCTTTGCCTTGCTGAATCCGTCACGGTAACGGAGCGGCATCACATCACCTCTGACAAGCATCTGATAACCATCGGGGCGGACATCAATCAACTTGACGACAATGTCCGCATCCATATTCTTTGAATATGCCCCGTCCGGCAGGTCGAGCTTCAATTTCATGTGCGCCTTTACCGGACCTGCGAGATGCAACGTGTCTGAAAGTACATTTCCTGAATATGTAAGGACATCCTCCCGTGCTGACGCGAAACTCTGATCGGCCGTCATGTAGGCGCGGTCACGTCCATTGGATTTTACATCCATATACGGGACAGGGTTCGTTGGATCTGACGTGAATGTCCTGAAAGCCAGCACGTCAGGCAATCCTGACATATTCAAGGAATCAGCACCTGAAAAGAATATTCTGATAGGCTCCGCATCTGACGGAGGCCATGAGGAATATGTCTTCCAAAGTGTCGAAGATGGTACACCTTCCATTTTTGATTTCAGAGTCTCACCGGATGGTAGAATATTCACCCTCGCAGGCATATTCCCTTTTCCTTCAAGGTAATATGTAAAGAAAGGATACTCAATGTCATCCAAGTAATATTCCCCGGACGCCTCTCCGAACCACGCTCCGGCAAGGTGATTCGCCTTGCGGTTCTTCCATCCCCCGTGGTACCACGGCCCCACGGCCAGATAAAGGTTGCATTCCGGAGACAATCCGCGGATCTCGTTGTAGGTCTCGAACGCGCCGTAGCAGTCCTCGGCATCGTAGAAACCACCGGTGACAAGAACCGCAGGCTTGATGTCCTTCAGATGCCGGCCGGGATTCCGGTCTTTCCAGAATCTGTCGTAATCCGGATGTGAGACCATGCTGTTCCAGAACGCCAAGGTGTCGCCGAAGTACGCCGAAAGGTCGGCCATCGGCCTGCCAAGGAAATATTCATAGAGATCGGTGTCGATATTCACCAATTTAGACAGGCCTTTAGTCGAAGGTGCTTTCCGCGTTCTGTACATCGATGAGCCGAAACGGTAGCAGTCCGCAAGGCAGAGCGCGCCATTGTGGTGGGCGTCATCCCCCATGAACCAGTCTGTCACAGGGGCTTGCGGCGAGACAGCCTTGATCGCGGGATGGCGGGAAAGGGCAGCCATCGTGGCGTAAAAGCCAGGATACGAGGTTCCTTTCACACCGATGTTTCCGTTGTTGTCAGTGTTGGCAAGGAGCCATTCTACCGTGTCGTAAGTGTCCGTGGCTTCGTCAACAATGCACCCTTTCGCCGTACCTCCAGCCATGCCGCCAAGATGCGGACGGATGTTCTCGAAATCTCCTTCACTCAGGAAGGTGCCACGGACGTTCTGCAAGACAATAACATAGCCATCCGCGGCGTAGTTGAGCAAGTCATCCCAGATGCCGGATGAATATGTCTGTTTGCCTGGCAGAGGTTCCTCCCCCGCCTCAAATCCGTAAGGTTTGAGCGAATAGGGAGTGCGGACAAGCATCACTGGTTTGGCATCGACCGCCGAGACAGGTTCATAGACAGCGGTGTAGAGTCTGACCCCATCCCGCATCGGGATCATCACCTCTCTTTTTGTGTAATTGTCTTTAAGCCATTTCACCGTGACGTTCTTTCCGTTCTGGGCCATGAGGCTGACAGAAAACGTCACAAACAGAAGCAAGGAGAGAAATCTTCTCATCTTTCAATTGTTATTTAACCCGTATCCTCTTCCCAATGCGAAGTGTGGTTTTCACTGACATCCCGTTGAGCCTGCATAACGCAGAGACCGAGGTCTTGTACCTTAACGCGATTGACGAAAGAGTGTCGCCGGACTTGATTGTGTGGTATTTCGCCTCCGGAGCAGGTGTGTCATTCTTCACCAACGCCTGCCGAGGAGGATCCGTCTTGGACGGAATGCGATGCGACACATGCTTGATCGCCGACCAAGTGCCGGACGGAGAGAGGACAATGCTGGCTGTGTCCTTAGGGACGTTCAGAGATCCATCGTCCCCGATGACCATCCAACGCCCGTCCGCCATGAGCAGGACACGCATGTCACCTTCCTGCAGCCGCAAGGTGTCCCTGACATCAATGACCGTGTTTTCAGGCAAGGCTTCCATCACCTTCTCATCTTTATGGCTTACAAAATCAGGAAGGATTCTTCTCGCTCCAAGGAACCTGGATGAGTAATATTTCTCAGTGATGTGCGAGATCTGAATCCCACCTTTCACCGCCGCATGGATGAAAGTGAAATCCCTGCCCGAACTGTCAAGCTCTATGAATATCCCGATGTGGCCGACCCTGCTGGCGTTGCGTCGCGCCGCGAACACTACCAGGTCTCCTTTTTGAAAGTTGGACCACGAGCCGCTCACTTCCCTTCCTTGCTTTGATTGGCCTACGGAAGAACGCTCCAGGTCATAGCCGAACTTCTTGTACAAATACTTTGTGAATCCAGTACAATCGAAGGCCCTCGGTCCGCTGCCGCCATAGCGGTATGGTGTGCCAATCATCTTCATTCCTTCCTCCACGAGGATGTCCGCCAGTTTTTCAGTTGACACCGTGATCGAATCCTCGACCTCGGACATGACGTTATGGGCATTGGCCGCGACCGAGATCATCACGGCGATCGCCACAAGCACTGTTCTTATTGCGTTTCTCATTTATATTCAATTCTGTATATGTCCACAGCATTGCCACCGCCACTGCTGTTGCCCTGGGAGGTCGAGAAAAGATAGTGCCCGTCCCGCGTTATCGCCAACCCGACAGGATACGAATCCGCGCGGACGGATCCGATCATGGACATGGTCTTTGTCTCCACAACAGCGATTCTGCTGGAAAAATTGCATGCCGCGAAGATGAACCGTCCGTCTGGCGAAGCTACTATCGTTCTCGCGCCCGGAAACACCTTGCAGCTTTCCCAACCGTTGATTCTGGCGGTTTTACTTTTCCCATCAAGTTCAGCTATGGCCGAATAGACACTTGTCATTTCTGTCCTTTGGACATAGCCTGCGGTGTTGATGCTTGCATAAAGGTAGCCATCCTTGCAAATTAAATGCCTGACGTTCGGCTTCAAGCCTACAATCCTCCCCAGATACGAAGAGGCCTCAAGATCTATCACGGCGATTCCACCGGCACCGCCCATACAACCGACCAGAAGATACCTGTTGTCAGGTGTGAACAGGGTTCCCCTCAGGCAGTGCCCGCTGCCATTGTCCATGTTGACCGGCTCTGTCCTGCTATAATCAAGGGATAATTTACTACCGATCACATAGTTGGAGATGTAATGCCAATCCTCAGGCCTGTCACTTGAGATGTCCATGACACCGACCGTGTTGTCTCCCCAATGAGTGACCGCCAATCTCGTTCCGTCATCCGACACGGCGATCATCTTAGGGAGCGGCCCAGTCTCGAACATCCGGATAATCGTGTCCCTTTCCGTGTCCAAGACGGCGACAGCGGAAGGTTCTTGCGCATTGATGTCGTAACTTCTTCGGTAATAGGTTATCCACAAATATTTACCTTTGTGGGAGAAAGCCGATTCGACTGGTTTCCCCGAGAATGTCCGAGGATTCCTGCGCTTGTCCTTGAATGTGTAATAGCCGCTTTCATCAGCCCACAACTCCTTGTCCGAACCATCAAACCGATGATGGACAGTTTTGATTTTCTTTCCGGTAGGAACCTCAAAAACAACAGTCCTCATGCCCTCCAGAGAATTGACGTAGAACTTAGAGCCATCAGGATGGATGGTCACCGATTTCGGAGAGCGGATGTCTGTGTCACGCGTCTTATGGTCAGAACAATAATTCTGTCTTTTCTGGGCCAAAGTCACTTTAATATCCTTTGTTTCAAGGCATTCAGACAAACATGCCGGATGCGTGACACCGTCCCCGCAAATGGCGGGAACAACATGCATCAATAAAACACCGGCGAGCGTTAATGCATAATGAGTGTGCTTTTCAATCATCAGCAGGTAGAATCGGTTCTAATTATGTGTCATTAAAATTATTCGCAATATATGAAAAATAAGTAAAACCTCAGCATAAATATTCAAAATATTGCCGTAGTTTTGCAAAATCTAAACATTGAGAAAAATTCACAATTATGTTTTTGATACAGTTGATGATAGTGCTTCTGGCACTTTATGTCGGCTCACGGTACGGAAGCCTGGCATTGGGAGCGATTTCCGGAACAGGCCTCGCCGCAAGCGCATGCTCCTATAAAAGAGGCTTGGACCTTGGCAAGGACCCTGCGTTCCAGACAAGGCTGAAAGACCCGGAGATGTATGAATATATGTACGGTAGCACAGCGACATCCCTCGGAAAGGAAATCTCCGCGTCAGCGAAACGCGCGGTCTATATATTCCTTGCCTCAATCGCCGTCATCGTGCTGTTCGCGTCATGCCAAAGGTTGCTCCCTTCCTACGAGGACGGCAGCCGGTTGAAAATGAATATAGTCATTCAGATTGTGATGCTTACAGCCGCCGCGCTGATGGTCATAGTCAGCAAGGCTTCACCGAAAAAGGCTGTAGCCGGTTCGGTCTGGCAGAGCGGAATGGTCGCCGTTGTCGCCATTTACGGAATCGCCTGGCTCGCGGACACGTTCTTCGCCAACTACATGGCCCGAATGCAGGAGTCGCTTGCCGGAATCGTCAGGCAATATCCTTGGAGCATCGCATTTGTATTCTTCGCCGTCTCGGTTCTGATCAATTCACAAGGTGCGGTGGTCGTGGCGATGCTGCCGCTGGCATATTCATTGGGCATCCCGGGACCTGTGCTTTTGGGTGTAATGCCAAGCGTCTATGGCTATTTCTTCATACCGAACTATCCTTCGGACATCGCTACGGTCAACTTCGACCGCAGCGGAACGACCGTGATCGGGAAATATCTTCTGAACCACAGCTTTATGATGCCGGGACTGGTCAGTGTGGCAGTGTCCACAATCGTGGCCAGCATTATTTCCAGTTTGATCTTTTAAATGAATCTGCCGGTGGCGCTGTCCTTTGCCTCGCGGATTTGATCCGGGCTACCGGTCGCGACAATACGGCCACCTTCGGCACCTCCTCCGGGGCCCATGTCGATGAGGTAGTCGGCGTTACGGATGACATCCAGATCGTGCTCGATGACTATGACGGTGGCTCCGTGATCGATAAGGCTCTGGAACACTTTCAGTAGCGTCAGGACATCGGACGGGTGAAGGCCTATGGTCGGTTCGTCGAACACAAAGACAGAGTCGCTCTGTCCCCTGCCCATCTCGCTGGCCAGTTTAAGTCGCTGGGCCTCACCGCCGGACAGGCTCGGTGTCTCCTCTCCCAGGGTCAGATAGCCAAGGCCGAGATCCCTCAGGATCCGAAGCCGCTGGCTGATCAGTTTCAGATCCGCACAGGCGTCAAGAGCTGAATTTATGTCCATGCCCATCAGCTCAGGAAGCGAATGGAATTCTCCGGCCGCATTCTCCCTCCGGCCGCTGCCGGCCGCCTTTGAATATCTCGACCCTCGGCAATCCGGGCAGGGGATGTCCACATCCGGAAGGAACTGCACGTCAAGGCTTATCACACCCGTGCCGTCACAGGTCGGGCAACGGAGCTTGCCGGTGTTGTAGGAGAAATCCCCGTCCTTGTAGCCGTGCTTCTTTGCGTCCGGAGTCTTGGCGAAGACTTTACGTAACTCATCGTGGACATTGGCGTATGTCGCCACGGTGGAGCGAACGTTAATGCCTATCGGTGAAGCATCTATGAGTTTCACCTGACGTATTCCTTCAGCGTTGATTGACTTCACGTGGCATGGCAGATCGTGCCCTGTTATCTTCGCCTGAAGCGCTGGAATAAGACTTTCAAGCACCATCGTGGTCTTGCCGGAGCCAGAGACACCGGTAACAACTGTCAGCCTGCCTTTAGGGATCTCCACCATCAGTGGCTTAACCGTGTGGATAGCATCAGTTGTCATCGTTATCTTGCCATCAATGAATATGTCAGAGTCTTTTATCTGTTGTCTTACCTTAAGAGGATTCTTGCCAGAAAGGAAAGGACCTATCTTTGAATATTCATTGGCCTCGATGTCGCCTATCGTGCCCTGAGCTATCACTGTACCGCCACTTGAGCCGGCACCGGGTCCCATCTCGATCATCCAGTCGGACTTGCTGAGGATCTGCGTGTCGTGATCCACCAGAATGACGGAGTTCCCGTCCGCTATCAGGTCCTCCATCACGCCGCAGAGTCCGATAATATTCGATGGATGCAGACCGATTGAAGGTTCATCGAGAACATACAGGACTCCCGTTGTTCGATTTCTTACGGCTCTGGCCAGCTGCATTCTCTGACGTTCTCCGGTCGATAGAGTAGCCGCTGAGCGGTCCAGTGAAAGATAGCCTATTCCCAAGTCCATCAGTCGTTTGGCGGTGTCGAGAAAGGACTCGCAGATGCTTTCGGCCATGGGCATCATCTCCTCCGGAAGCGAAGCCGGAACACCTTTGACCCACTCCACGATTTCGGTGAGGGTCATCGTGCAGGCCTCTGTCAATGATATTCCCCTAAGCCTTGGTGCCCTTGCCGCATCAGAAAGCCTTGTGCCTCCGCAGTCCGGACAGACATCCAATCTTAGGAACTTCTCGACACGCTTCATCCCCTTCTCGTCCTTGACCTTGGCAAGTGCGTTCTCCACCGTGTAGGTCGCGTTATAGAATGTGAAATCCAGTTCGGCGGCGTCATTGGAGTTCTTCGCCTTGTAGAGAATGTGCTTTTTTTCAGCCGGCCCGTGAAGGACGATGTCCTTCTCCTTGGCAGTCAAGTCCTTGAAAGGCACATCCGTGCGTACGCCCATGGCCCGGCAGACATCCTTCATCAACGACCACATCAAAGTGTTCCACGGAGCCACAGCACCATCATCAATCGTCAGGTTCTCGTCCGGAATCAGAGTGGATTCATCGACTGTCCTGACCGTACCCGTCCCGTCACATTTACGGCAGGCCCCCTGACTGTTGAAAGACAGTTCCTCGGCTGACGGAGCGTAGAAATGTTCTCCGCACACAGGGCAGACAAGCTCTTTTCCGGCAGCCACAAGCAAAGATGGTTCGACATAGTGCCCGTTCGGACAGCGATGGCTTGCCAGTCTTGAGAACATAAGCCTAAGGCTGTTAAGGAGTTCCGTCCCCGTACCGAAAGTGCTGCGTATGCCAGGGATCCCAGGCCTCTGATGAAGCGCGAGAGCCGCCGGAACGTAAAGCACCTCATCGACGTCAGCCTTCGCCGCCTGCGTCATCCTCCTTCTCGTGTAGGTCGAAAGTGACTCAAGGTAGCGCCTTGATCCTTCTGAATATAGCACCCCTAACGCCAGCGAGGACTTCCCGGATCCTGACACCCCGGCGATCCCCACGATCTTCCCCAGCGGAATGTCCACATCCACATTCTTCAGGTTGTGCACCCTCGCGCCACGCACCAAAATCCTGTCAGGCTGATTCTTATTCATGGTCAATGAATATTTTGGTGAGTTCCTCGAAAGAGTCAAGCCGTGTGATGTTCGGATGGTCAAACTCTTCCGTCACCTCGTGCCGCCACATGGTGTGAAAAGGAATATGGATGCCGTAGCCTCCGATCTCGATGATCGGCTGGATGTCGGACTTGAAGGAGTTGCCCACAACCGCTATCTGAGATGGTGGAACCATCTCCACATTACAGATGTCAAGATATTCCTTGATGCCTTTTTTTGTGACCACAATGACCCGGTAGAAGTACTTGTCAAGCCCGGAGCGCCTGATTTTGTTCTGTTGGTCAAGCATGTCGCCCTTTGTCATGAGAATCAAGCGGTAACGTCCTGTCTTGTCAAGTGCGTCCAATGTCTTCGCGACACCAGGAAACGGTGTCGCAGGAAGGCGGAGCAGCGATTTCGCGCTCGATAATATTCGTGAAAGATTCTCGCCCGGCACCTTGCTGTCAGACACCCTCAAAGCCGTCTCCATCATCGAGATGCAGACCGCCTTCGCCCCGTACCCCAGCACAGGCATATTCGCAGATTCCGTCTTGTACAACGCATCCGACAGTTCCTCCGCCGTCCCATATTCCTTCAACTCCTCCGTGAACACGTCCTCCGCCCTGTCAAAGTACGTCTGGTTGTCCCACAGTGTGTCGTCCGCATCGAAGATTATCACCTTGACCTTATCTTTCATCATTCCTCATTTTTTGGTCTCAAAATTAGCGAAAAGAATCCTAACCGCAATCTACCTGTAATCCGATTCCGCCCAGAGATTCCGAGGCTTTTCAGGAACATAGTACTCTTTGATGCCGTAGTCGATGTTGGCCTTGTGGGCCTGGCTCAGCTGGTGGCGGCGGTGGATGCGGTACGTCCTACCGTCTTTGATGAAGTAAGCACCCGTCTGGTGGAAACGGAACGGAACCTCTTTGGCGACGCACTGAGAACGAAGATCAAGGATCCAATCGAAATCACAAGGCCTCGCCCCGACACCGGACTCACCACTGACACTCACCTCCTCTATCGTGTCATCCAGCCATCGTGAGATGTCCATCCGCTCAAGCATCGGCGCCACAATGATCGACTTATGCCTTATCGGAAGTTCCTTGAATATGGGAAGCCGACGCTCGGCCATAGCCTGGTTCTCCACCGTGCAGCCGATGATGACATTCTCGTGCCCGTCGCCCCAGTCCGGAGGCAGACACCGTTCCAGACGGTCAATCCGTTTTGTAAAGAAATAGAACATACAGTCGCTCCGAAAGCGCATCATTTCCCAACATTCCGGCCTCCACGGATCCGCGTCCTCCAGCAGGAAATCCGAAGTGAAGCACGTGAACACAATCTTGCCGGAAGGAATCTTGAAAGTCTTGTCCCGCTTTCTTTTGACCGGCAGATTGAACGCCGCCGTCTTGCGCGCGAGGTTGCTTGCGATCTCGCTCCCGTACATCTCATCCTGCCGATAGACATAACAGAACCTGCAGCCCGGACTCACCTTAGTGCACCCGTGCCACGGATTCCAATCCGCGAATATGCTCCACTCCTCCGCCATTGTTAATGTTCTTGACCGCAAACATACAGATTTAGCCTTGCAAATCCAAAAGGTTAAACAAAAACACTCGTTCGGCAGAGTCAAAACCACACGTTCGTCCGCCAAAACGGCCATTTCCCCGGACAAGCCGCACTATATCACAGGTTTGTCCGTGGAATACGGCTTTCTCCGGACAAACATAACTCAATTGCATAAAGGATGGAAAAAACTATCTCCTCGGAATTTTTTACAAAAAGCTTTCAGGCGATAGGCCTTTTCAAGGCATCAGGTGGCGTATTGGGATGAATTGCGAACGACTTGGAGGTTTACTTTTTCAGCATCAAGCACAACTGGGGACGTTCTGTGGCATATAGGGCTGAAAGTGTTTTGTAAGGATATTTTCTGGTCGCTTCGACAAGCTCTGCGACCAGGTATTATTCTATGGTATTCAGCAGATCACAATCGTTCAGGCGATCGAAATCTGATTTAAACAAGCGATCTTGAATGATTCGGTACTTTTCAAATTCGGATTCAGCAAAACTTTTGGCAAATTCTGCAGTAATCTTTCCGGCATCGTTCAATATAGCATCACCACCAGCTTCAAGGATTATGTCTATGCGTTTAGCCCAGTCTTCCATAGTCATCGGAATATGCCTGTCTGCCATTCTCTCGGCCATATCCAAAACGGAGTTGACCAATTTTCCCATATCTTCCAATTCCACACCATTCAGGTAATTCTTCGCTATACTGACATCTGATTTCACAATCTTTCCATCCGGAGCATTCTCCCAGGTCGTCAAACCCATATGTTCCTTACCTGCATCAGCTCTTTCCACAATCAGTTCTGCGGCGGTGTGGCCGTGAACGGCAAAGTGAATTTTATTCTGTACCTTTTTGTAGAACAATCTTGTTGTGGGCGCGTCACGGTTATAGTCAACAGCTGTGGCGTAAATGTCGGTCAGTTTCTGGTAGAATCTTCTCTCACTCAACCGAATCTCACGAATCTCTGCAAGCAGATGTTCAAAGTAGTCTTCTCCGATGAAGGTTCCATTTTCCATCCGCTTTTTATCCACAACATAGCCTCGAATTGTGAACTGTCGCAAAACACTTGTGCACCACTGACGAAACTGTGTGGCTCGGATAGAATTGACACGGTAGCCTACCGAAATAATCGCATCAAGATTGTAAAATTTCGTCATATACATTTTACCATCCGCCGCAGTTGCCGAGATTTTCTCGGTAACTGAACCTTCTTCAAGTTCACCAGATTTAAAGATGTTCTTCAGGTGCAAGCCAATATTATCAGACGAGCAGTCAAATAGCATCGACATTGCTTTCTGAGTCGCCCATATACTTTCATTCTTATATAGCACCAGAATACCTTCCTCCTTCCCTTCCGCTATGAAGGTGAGAAATTCAGCCGTGCTGTTCCGCACTATAACATTCTTCATCATCTATCTTTCTTTCAACAACTTAATCATATCTTCACAAAAATAATGAATAGTCCCGGCAAATACAAGTCACTTGATCTCCAGGTTGCGCGGGACGGCAGCGGCGTTGGCGCGGTAATGCGGGGCGTAGAGGGATTCGATTTCGGGGACGGGAGCCTGGAAGGTGCCGGGCTGGGTCACGAAAAAGTCCTCGGTGACGGTGGTGCGGCCTTCGGGATAGGTGTCGAAATAGAAGACGGTACGGTCGGGTTTCACGTCACGGTAACCACACGGGGAGACACGGTACCAGCCGTCAACAGTCAGCGGGGTGAAAGACAGATTGTAGATCCCAGACAACTGGTCAACTGGAATCAGAGACGCCTCACGGGGTGCGGTCAGACGGATGAAACTTCGGTTCTCGGAGTTCTGGACTGTATAGACGGCACGGATACGGTCTCCCCTACGGACGGTGTCACCAGGATGAAGCACCTTGTCTCCAATGAAATAACTCTTTTCGATAGAGAAGCCGTTGCCGGAGGCCTTCACATCAGCAAGAGGCTTCAGCACACGCTGGGTCAGGGTCACGACACTGGTGTTCAGCAAGTCGGTGCTACCCTTTCCGACTGAACACAGGGCGTTCACAAAGGCAGGATCCGTGTCCCAGTTCTGGGTCTCTTTCTGCAATATCAGCCACAGGCGGACTCTATCGGCGATCTCGGCGGCTTTCTGACCGGTGACTTGATCAGAATGTGAGGAAGCATATTCAGAAAGCACATCGGAGATGAGCGAGTGGGCATAGGCTTCGTTTTCCAGCAGTCCTCTGAACGGCATCACAGCGTTCGGGTAGTAGAAGCCGCCACCATCGTGCCTGACGGCATATTCAAGGATGGAGAGGATGTCTTCGTCCATTGATCTGCGGAGCGCGGCATCGACATTGAAACGCTCGCCCCAAGCGCGAGCCAAGGATATTCCTTCTTCGGAGCCGATCAGATTGCTGAGGGTACGGACACGTCTTGCCTTCGCACCTGGCTGACCATCAATGAAATCGAAGCGGTTGGAAGGTGAAAGGTAGATGCGGGCATATTTCCGGAAAGAGGAGAGTCGGGAGCGGTACTCCTTGCGCTGCGACTTGTCCATCCGCACCTTGAACCAGACCGATGGGAAGTTCGAGCGGACGAGCATATAAGTGTCGTTCGACAGGCCGCCGAACCAGCGCGGGAAGCCCAGGAACTGAGTGGAATCCAGATACTCGACAGAAGATGTCAGATCAGGAATATTCCCGCCAAGACTTCTCACCAAAGCCATCCGATCCAGCACCGTGGCGGTGACTGACTGTGAGGAACGCATACCTTCGAACCAGCCGAAACCGCCGTCGGAGTTCCTGCACGCAAGGATTCTGCCCAGCAGCGAAGTGTCGCGCTCCGACTTGAATGATTTGAAGCAATATGCCTCTGTAAGTGACAGTACATCATTGGATGACGGCTCGGACTTCTGTGTCGCGGCCTCTTCGATCATCTTGCCGATCGAGATCTCTTCGCAGACGGCACCAGCGGAGGATACGTTCATGAAACGGCTTCTGAGCGATTCCAGCAACTTATCCTTGTCCATTCCCGGCAAGGCTATGGCCGAATGAGACTCGGTGATGACCTGACTCGCATCGTGAACCGGAACACCGAACTGGACAGCGTCACTGAATGATTTTGAGGCGAATATGACCTTGAAAGTCAGTGAGTCGATGTTGCGAGGCACATCAACCGGGAAAGTCACGACCGATTGTTCACGGCCGTTCACCGTCACTGGAACTTTCAGCGAGTCAATGGCTTCGCCGCTTCTTGAATATTCAAGGATCTTCATCTCGCCCGCTATCACCGCATCTGAATTGCCAACGGTGGTCGCCGTCAATGTCCATTCGTCTCCAGAGTAAAGATACCTCGGAGCGTTGACGGAGACTTTTACAGGCACGGTCACGGTAAAGTCCCTTGTCAATGTGCCGTTGCGCATCGCCTTGTCGTGAGCGAAGAACAAAACGTGATAGGTCGAGAGTTTATCAGATGTCTTAAACGTAAATTTGACCTCGTTGTTTTCCGGATAGAGGAACGGCTCAAAGGCCAAAGATTCTGAGAATATCTTTCTGACAGCCACGGATGTGAAATCATAATCAGCGGCGGCAGAAGCACTTGACTCAGATTTCTCATAATTGCGTCCCGAATCATTGGAACGGTTCTTACGACGCCGTGCCGATTTGGAGGCGACTCCGTAACCAATCACCATCACCTCATCAAGCAGTGACTCGTCTTCCTCAAGGACGATATTCATTCCCGAAGTTCCTCGCAATGTCACACTCCGGTAGCCTATGTAACTGATTGTTATCAGCGTCCCAGGACTTGCGTCAAGTGAGAAATACCCGTCAAGGTTAGCTGATGTGCCATAGGAGGTGCCGTCCACGATGACAGACGCTCCGATAAGCGGCTCCCCGTTCACATCCGTCACTATACCGTTTATTCCGGAAGAAAATCCACTACCGATGTTACCTAAAGACTTGTTCGTGATATATCCGCAGGCTATATCCATCTGGACATCCGAAACGGCCTTAGGTTCAAGCCTTACCGGATTCCATAGCTCCTTTCGGACCGCATCAAGACTCTTGTCATAAATCGCCGCGAGACCTTCGATGCCATCCGGGACGCGGACCTTGACGGTATATTCAGTGCCAGGATTGGTGACATCGGTGAAGGCGCTGAAATCCAGAGGCATATCAAGTTCGTCCGACAGTCTGTTGTAAGTATGCTCGTACTTAAAGAAGCGGCCATATTTAAAGAAGAGCAACTGGATGCTGACAGGGCCATCAGCTCCAGCTGGGTAGCGAAAACGCAATTCTCGCAGCGAACCGGCAGACGAGCCGTCCATCGTCACCATTCTGGATTCAAGGATATTCCCGCCACAGTCAAGCATTGTCGCGACTGCCCATAATGGTGCCACAGAAGCTCCGAGCGTCATTATGATGTCCTCGCCAAGAGCGACTTCGGTCTTACCCGGCAACAGAAGACAGACAGCAGGAGCCACAAGCGACTTCGCCTCACGGCTCACCTTCACAAGGTTATATTCTTTATCCGCCTTGACCACCTTGCCAAGACTGTCCGTTTTCTCTGAATATGCCCGGAGAACATAAAGTCCGTCAGCCGTTGTCGGCAAGTCAATCTCATCGCCGGAAGCGCATTTACCTGTCTGCAAGACTGTTCCGGAAATGTCCAAGAACTCATAGCGAATCTCAGACTTCACTTTTTTACTGAATCTGTCACGGACTTCCAGCGCAAAAACTGCCTTGTCCCCGGTCACGATTCCCTGCGTGGCCTCTCCCGATTCGTTCAGATCAGCAAGCAACAGATTCCCGTCAATACCGTTAACCAGACGGACATCAAGCTTGATCACATTATAGACATTGGCCGAAGTGTCAAACGCTCTGGTCTCCCCTGTCTCGTCCTTCACGGCCACATTGATTGAATATCGTCCTTGATCCTTCGCCTTGAATCTATAACTGAAACGTCCGTCCGATGAGGACTTTATCTCTTTTTCATCCACTGTCTTCCCGTCACACGACACCTTTAACGTCATCCGGGCGGAAGCGAGGCTATGCCCCGAGAGGCTCTCGACCTTTCCGGAGACGGTCACGGAATCTCCGGCGAAATAAAGTGATTCCTGCTCATCAAAAGTCAAATCGAACGTTGGCAGTACAAAATCCTCTACCCTGAACATTCTGGACGTAATCTCCTTGTCGCCATCGGCAACAGCAATCTTGAACAGCCCGTTGCGCCGCCCTTTCGGAATGACGAACTCTCCGGCGAAGGACCCGAAATCGTTGGTGCGGAACGACTTCTCCTCGATCATATTCATCTGAGAATCGTATAATGCGGCCTTGAATGCCTTTTCTTTTCCGATGACTTCCAATTGTTTATGAATATCTCCACGGAACATCACGGCTTTGAACCGGACAGTGTCGCCGGGCTTGTAGGCTCCACGGTCGTTGAATATTCGGCCGTAGGTTTCTGTTTCAGAATGATTCCCTACGGTCGCTTCGACAGGCTCAGTGACCAAAGCCCTACTGGTCACTGAGCTTGTCGAAGTGACCGGACGGTCAAGATACGACGCCTTGACAATGACAACCTCCTTGCTGAGCCGAACAGCTTTCCCATCCGTCACCGAGCAGACAACCTTGCACTCAAGTCCGGACTTCTTAGCCGCCAGTTCCTGCATCTCGGAAGGCAATAACGTGAATCCATCAATGCTCAGATGCGCCGAGAGCACCCGCTCCCCTCTCGTCATCTTGACATCAACCTCCTTGAAAGGCTCCCCGGTGATGTAATCCGCCGGGAAAACCGCGAATCCGTCACCCTGCTTCCTGACAGCCACGGACACTGTCTTGTGAACGTACGAGATCTCGGCCTCTTTCCCTGAGCCGGAAACCTTGATCCAATAGTCTCCATCCTCCAGCTCCGGCAGAGCCACCTTCACAGTGTCCCAGACGTAAAAACTCCGTACCTGATTATCAAGCCTTTTACGGAACACACTCTTACCCTGGCTTTCAACCGACAGATTGGTCGACTTGATATTCCGGAACCGGACCAGCACGGTGTCTTCACGGACCAACACGGAAACATCCTTATCCTCCAGCCTATCAATCAATGACGAAATCACACCTCCACATTCCTCAGCGATTATCTTATTCACATCATTAGAGGAAACAAAGAGAAGATCCGAACTTACATATTTTGGAATATACGACTCCCGCTCTTTCTCGAAAGCCTGACATTTGGAGTCAAGCTCGGCAAACTGCCGCGATGTTCCGCCCTCCTTGACCAACCTGTCATATTCCCTTTTAAGCAGCACCTTCCTCGGCAGCAACGCCACTACGCTTCCGCTCCAGTCCGTGGCGAGGCGTTCCAGTTCCTTGTCTCCATCCTTGCGAAGCGCCTCACTATAGGCAAGCAACGCAGATTGAGGAAAGTTCCCGGCGACCGCATCCTTCAAGAGCTCCAAAGCCTTGTCGTGCGCGGAAGCGTCTGACAGACAGTGCCAAAGAATATATTCATAGTCATTAGGGATGAATTCGTGGTCGCAGACATAGCCGTCGCCCCAGTAGCCGCGCCGCCAAAAATCATCATTCCTTCCTTTTTTCAAGACCTCGGCATTATCCTCCGCGAACCGCAGCGCGTCAAATTCCTGCCGTCCCAAATCCCTCGAATTGATTAATGAATATGCCATTATGGGCTTTCCGGCCTTGATGAACTCTTCCGTCAATACGTTCCTCAAAGAGTCACGCACTTTCCAGTTCCTCCGCGCCTGTGTCGTGCCTATAGTTACAACCGCATCGTAGTAATCCTTGTCCAGCCGGTTCTTCTGCGCCTGTTCTTTGATGAACGTCAGCAGAGCGATCTCTTTCTCCGGCCTGTCACGCCTGGAAATCCGCTCGTACCGCCTCCACTCCCTCTTGAGATAATGTCCGTTAATATCCGGATATTCAGCAACTCTGGCCTCCCGCCCGTGCATAACCGGGCACAAAGCCAACATCATCATCGACAAAACCAGAATCTTTCTCACAACCGTCTGTTTTAGTGACGGCAATATACGCAATTTATCTGGAACCGCAGCCTTTTATGATGATGAATATGTCGCCTTACTTCTCATCCATAAAGAGCTCACCTTTGAGGTACTTGACGCTTTGGGTGGCGAAATTGTAGCCTCGTGAACCAGGCTTGGCGACTTTCAAGTACTTCTCGTACCATTCGAGGGCGGATTTGTAGTCCTTTTTCTGCTCGTAGCAGTAGGCGATGTTGGTAAGGGCGGAGATGAATTTCGGATTGTAACCGTATGCCTTCTGATAATGAGCGATAGCCTCGTCCCAATGGAAAAGTTTCGCTTCTCCGAGACCATATTGCTGATAAAGCCTGAACATAATCAGTGGATCCGGCTGAAGCATGTTCATCGCCTTGTCAAGCCACGGTTTGACCTCCTTCTCAAAAGGACGGTTGCTGTCGGCATAGACCGCCGCTATAGAATATGCCAGATTAACATCGCTTGAATCAATCTGCCAAGCCGCAAGCAGTTCTTCCCGCGCACGATACATGACCTCCGTGTGCCAATAGCATTGTCCGAGATAATAGTGGACCGGATAGGAATCGTTACCAAGTTTCTCCTGACGCTCAAAGACATCGATCGCAGGGACATATTCATTCTTGGAATAGTGTGCCAGACCTTTGATCGGGGCGATGGTGAAATTGTCGGGGTCCAAGGCAAGATATTCATCTGTCAGCCGGATCGCGCCGTCATAGTCCCGGCGAGAGAGGAGAATCCGCGCGGCTTTACTCACTACGCTTTCATTCAATGGTTTAAGAGACAGCGTGAGCCGATAGTATGTCAGCGCGGAGTCCAGCATATCCGCCTGATTGAACGAGTCCCCCACCAACGCGGCGATTGCCGGTATCGTGTCAAGTTGCAGCACCGCCTTCCCGGCCTCAGCGCTCTGGGCGAAAGCCTTCATCCTGTAGAAAGTCTGCATCTGCTTGACTTTGTACAGGATGTTCCGCGGGAACTTGGAGGTCAGCAGGAAATATGTCCCAGCAGCGGACTCGTAGTCCCCGTTCTGGAAATGACAGTCCGCCAGCTCGGACAGAATCTCCTCATCGAAACGGTCCGGAGTGACGAAAGCGGACAATCTCTCGATCGCCTCGTCAATTTTGAATATACTCTTGAGGTACCGGGCCTCACTCAAGGCCGCGTTCCGGTCTGACTGTGGATCGGCCACTTGCGCCGCCACAATCTGTGGCGACGCAAGCAAGCTGATCGTAATCAATAATTTGTTGCTTAATCTCATTATTTGAGTCGGAATACGATAGGGAATGTGTAGGTGACATCGACCGCCTTGCCCTGCATCTTACCTGGTTCCCATACAGGAGAAGATTTGACAATCCTCAACGCTTCCTCATCCAAGGATTTGAAGGTTCCTCTCAAGACTTTGACGTTTTCCATTTTTCCTGTCTTTGTGATAGTGAACTGAACAACGACGCGACCTTGTTTCTTAGCTTTCTGAGCATCCTCCGGGTAGATCAAATGCTCATTGACCCATTTGGCGAAATTGTTCGCGTCACCGCCTTGGAACACCGGTTTGGTCTCCACCATTTGGAATGGGACAGGTTCATCATCATCGGTGGTAACATCTATGTTAATATCGTTGCGACTTTCCCCGGTGACAGTAACCGAGACGTTCTCTGGCGCTGTTTCCGAGATCATTGTCTCATCGGACAACGATCCGGTTGAATCCGGTTTTGTGAAACTGCTGAAGCACAATGTGCAAACAAGAAGTGGTATGCAGACGACATACGCAAGCCTGAACCATCCATTAGTTTTTTCTGACATCATCATAGCGATTCGATTTGAAAGTTTTGTGTGGTTGAAACCGTTCGCAAGCCGGAAACGATGCTCGCCGACAGCCTTCCTGACAAGAAGCAGCTGATAGTCAGCGGCGTTGACACCTTGACCTATCACAGATTCATCGGCTTCATATTCGTGAAGCATCTTGAGTTCAGCCCTGGCAAGCCAGACGAGAGGATTGAACCAGTGCAGGACGGTGACGACCGAGAACAGCAGCACGTCAACAGAATGGTGCTTCCTCACGTGGCTCATCTCGTGCGTCAGAATCACCGGGGTAGCGGTGAAATCCTCACGGCTGATCACGATGTGACCCAAGAAGCTGAATGATGCCACCGGAGCGTCCACGATAGTAACCTTGAACCCCTCTTTCTGAATATGCTCGCCGGAGGCTATCATACGGGATGTCTGGATTACGGACAAGATATTCATAATCAAGACAACGAAGGCCCCGAGAAAGTATATTCCTGAAACGACTCCGAGCCAGGATATTCCTTTGTCTGCCGCGTTCAGGGTTCCGCCTTCCGCGCTGACCACCGCTTGCGGCAGGGTCAGGGTCGGGATGACGTTCGAGACCGCGGTTCCGCTGAAATCCCAATGGATGAGCGGCAGAGCCAAGCAAAGCAGGCTGCCAGCCATCAAGGAGAATCGGTTGAAAGTGAAGAAGGTGGTCTTCCGCATCAGCAACATAAAGAATGCGTAAAACACGGAAAGCAGCAACCCGCTCGTTACGATGTAAGCGATCATTTCCTTTTGCTTTCGATTTGAGAAATGAGTTTTTTAAGGTCCTCCACATCCATCTTGTCCTCTTCGACGAACTGGGAGACAAGGCTTATGTAGGAGTTGTTGTAGTAACGGGAGACAACGTCCCCGACGGTAGTCCCGTGATAGTCACGTTCCGTGAGCGCAGGGCTGTACTGGAAAGAGTTCGCCATCGGCTTGCGCTTGACAAATCCCTTATCCTCAAGGAATTTCACCTGTGTCGCCACGGTGTTGTAGTTGGGTTTCGGATCTGGAAGCGCCGCGACGATGTCACGGATAAACACCTCGCCTTTGGCCCAGATGATGTTCATCACCTCTTCCTCTTTTGCAGTAAGTCTCTGTTTCATTGCTCGATTCTTTAAGTTAACAAACGCGCGAATATTATCTTACGGATGCAAAGATAAGAATAAAAATCATATCTCCTAATATTTTTAGGTGTTTTAAGAATATTTTTAGTTAGACACGGGTGTGTACCCTGATTACGGAATATGTTACCTCAAATACTTTCATCCGAGACGGACTCTGACATATTCAAAAAAGATTGCTTTACTTTGCACCGGGAAATGATAAGTTTGGTGATTCTGAAGGATTGCCTAAGAAACTAAATAAAGGAATTTGATATGTACTTGGAAAAAATCAACGGCCCGGCCGACATCAAGAAGTTGAGCGTCGAACAGCTCAACGTCCTTGCTGATGAGACCAGGCACTATCTGATCGAAAAGGTCAGCAATCACGGCGGCCACGTCGGCCCGAACCTTGGAATGGTGGAAGCCACTGTGGCTCTGCACTATGTGTTCAACTCCCCTGTCGACAAGATCGTCTTCGATGTCTCACATCAGAGCTACGCGCATAAGATCCTGACTGGCAGGAAGCAGGCGTTTATGGATCCGGCCCACTACAATGACGTGACCGGTTTCAGCGAGCCGTCCGAAAGCGTGCACGATCATTTTGTCATCGGCCATACATCGACCTCGATCAGCCTTGCCTGCGGACTCGTCAAAGGACGTGACCTGGCCGGAGGAAAGGAGAATGTCATCGCGGTGATCGGAGACGGATCGTTGAGCGGAGGCGAAGCCCTTGAGGGACTGAGCGTGGCAGGGTCTGAGCTTAACAGCAACTTCATCATCATCGTCAACGACAACCAGATGTCGATAGCGGAGAACCACGGCGGTCTGTACAAGAACCTTCAGCTGCTTAGGGAGACCAACGGAAAGGCGGAGGTCAACCTTTTCAAGGCGATGGGTCTTGAATATGTCTATGTGGGCGACGGTAACGATGTCGCCACTCTCATCGATGCCTTCCAAAAGGTCAAGGACACCGACAAGCCGGTTGTCGTGCACATCAACACCCTCAAAGGCAAGGGCTTGAAGTACGCCGAGGAGAACAAGGAGAAATGGCATTTCGGTGGTCCATTCTATGTGGAGACCGGTGAGCCTAAATTCAAAAGCACAGCCGAGGACTACGGTGATCTTACCGGAAAATATCTGCTGGAGAAGATGCAGTCAAATCCTGAGCTTGTCGCAATCACTTCCGGCACGCCTACCGTGTTCGGGTTCACCCAGCCTCGCAGGGTACAGGCCGGGAAACAGTTCGTGGACGTGGGAATCGCCGAGGAGACCGCTGTGGCGATGGCATCCGGTATCGCGAAACGTGGAGGAAAACCTGTCTGGGGCGTTTACAGCACATTCATCCAGAGAACTTACGACCAACTTTCACAGGATCTCTGCATCAATGACAACCCAGCTCTGATGCTCGTGTTCTGGGGCGGAATCGAGAGTATGAACGACGTGACCCACACCTGCTTCTACGACATCACCCTGCTCGCAAATATTCCTAACCTCATCTATCTGGCTCCGACCTGCCGTGAGGAATATTTCGCGATGCTGGACTGGGCTATCGCCTACAGGGAGCATCCGGTCGCGATCCGTGTGCCGGTTAACGGAGTTATCTCACGTCCTGAGGTCAAGGCTGAAGGTGTTGACTGGTCTGCGGCCGAGTACGAAATCACCCACAGAGGAAGTCGGGTGGCCGTTCTTGGTCTTGGGGCTTACTACCAGCTCGGAGAGAAGACCTGTGAGCTTCTGAAAGCCCAAGGCGTTGACGCGACGTTGATCAACCCGAGAATCATCACATCCCTCGACACGAAGACCCTTGAGGCACTCAAGGCCGATCACGAACTCGTAATCACTCTTGAGGACGGCCAGATCGATGGTGGCTGGGGCGAGAAGATAGCCAGGTTCTACGGCGACACCGATGTGAAAGTCCTCGTCAGAGGCCAGCGCAAACAGTTCGAGGACAGCTATGTGGTCGAAGAACTGCTGAAAGAGAACCGCCTCACTCCTGAGCAGATCACCGAGGATGTCCTCCTGGCCCTGAGCAAATAACGGAAAACTTCATATTCAAAAAAGATCAGGCCGCCATTAATGCCGCGCGCCTGATCTTTCTTTTTATGTCTTTATCTGCCCGAACTTTCGTTTTATCTGAGAATATACCCGTGGTGAATCAGGTCCTCCCGGCTTTTGATCGGGAAGGTGTAGCCGTCACGTATTATATAAAGGTCATCCGTTATTTCGATGATGGCATCGTACAAGTGGTCGGAAACAATGATGCCTTTGCTCTTTTTCCGCTCACGGGTCAGTTCCTGCATACGTTCTACATAGACCGGAGCTATGTTGGAGAACGGCTCGTCGAGAATGTAGAAATCCGCCTCGCTGTTCAGCACAAGGAACATCTCCGCGACTCTGGCCTCTCCTCCGGAGAGTTCTCTGAACATCTTCCGCTGAAAAGAGTGGAATTTCGGGTCAAACCTCACGAGCTCATCGTAATCCACGCCATATAACCTGAAAGCCTCGCCCAATGTGAATTTCCCTGGAACGAACAGATTCTGAGCAGGTACTTGACACGCTCCCCTATATGTGCATAATCAGTCTTCGGCTCATCATTGAAGCGGACGAACATATTCTGTGGTTTAAGGCCTCCAACTATACATTTGAACATACAGGATTTGCCGGTACCGTTACGTCCAAGCACTCCGGTCACCCTTCCGCTTTCGGCGGTCAGAAAAGCGCTCTGGAGGACAGTGTGGGAGCCAAACTGCAAATGAACGCTGTCAACAAGCATCCTGTTTGTCTTATCTGATTGCATATCCTATGTTCCAGGTTATAATCATAATAAGGACAAATGCCACAAACTCCACAACAATCGGCATCAAGAAAAACTCGTTACGGCTGATTCCAAGGTTTATGTAGAAATATATTGTCCCCTCCTTTCTGAAAGAATGGAACAAGTACAAGATGACCGGAACGCTCAAACTTTTCAAAAGGACGCAAAGCGAGATCGAAGACGGCGAACCGACCACCAAGGCGGCTGCGGCAAGCGTGACAACACCTGAGACAGCGTATAACGCAGTTCCGTATTCCCCCGAAAGCCGGATTTTCCGCAAGATATTCATTATGTGGTGCTTTTGTCTGCCCTCAAAGTTACAAAATTAATATGATATCGGTGCGCAAAAAAGCAGGATTGACTCACGAAAGCACCTACGGCAGCCTCTTTGTGAGTGAAAGGGCATCCAACATGCACAGACTTTTTGCTGGGAAGGGTGCACAGACACTTCGACAGGCTCAGTGCACCGCAAGTTCAGCGACCGGGAACACTGTCAGCAATACGGACGAGATAACGGGATTGTCCACATAGACACGAGACAAGATATTCATTGATTGACATTTGGAATCGCATAATGTCCATACGTCATCTCGAGATTATCGGATTCTGTTATGTAACTTTGCAGACGAAACAAAAAAGGGCAATCTTCAGGCGCAAGCCAAAAGTGCATAACGTCGAATAACAATTGATTAACACAAGATATTATGAGCACATACAAGAAATTAGACCTTGATACCTACTACAGAAAGGGCGTTTACGAGCGGTTCACCAAGATTGCGAGATGTTCCGTCTCAATCACCGGCAGGATCAACATCTCCGGGCTTTATGAATATTCCAAAAGGACCGGCACGAAGTTCTACATCAACTTCCTCTACCTGCTGGCGAAGGTGATGAACTCGCGGGAGGACTACCGGATGGCGTACCTTTGGCAAAGCGACGAGGTCGTCGTCTATGACCGCATCAACCCGTGCCAGTACGTCTTCAACGAGGCCACCGAGACCTGCACGCCTGTGTACACTGAATATTCCGATGATTATTCCACTTTCTATGCCGCTTGCAAGAGGGACATTGAATATACCAAGGCACATCCTGAATATCATTTCGATCCGGTGGGACATCCTAACTGGTTCGACGCGTCATTCATTCCGTGGATCTCATACGATTCTCTGAATGTGGAGCTTCCGGACGGCCATCTCTACTACCAGCCAATCGTCAACTGGGGAAAGTTCCGTGAAGAGAACGGCCGCAAGATGATGCCTGTGACTGTCAGGATGAACCACGCCGTCGCTGACGGCTATCTGATCTCCAAGGTCTTCACCCTCCTCGAAGCCGCCATCGCCGATTTCTGCGCCGGTCATACTAAAGGATAGAGCAAACACTTTAGTTTCTGGAATTCAAAGCGTGGAACGTCACTCGCTCTTTTACAGAAAGTTACAGATTGGTGACGGGACGTTTGGGAGGGCAGAAATTCAGAGTTCATTGATTCTCTGAATATTACAGGACACGAGCGGTCGCTTCGACAAGCTCAGCGACCGGAAAGGTAGCAGGCCAGCAGCCGAATCGGTCACTGAGCCTGTCGAAGTGACCTCTTGACAACAATAAGTTGCCAGCAGAGCAGAGCCAACAGGACAATCAGTCCGCCGGCGATTCCGATGAACGAGATCGACAGATGCGTGCAGACCATTCCACCGATCAAGGCCCCCGTCCCTATGCCGAAATTGAATATTCCCGAAAAAATTGACATAGCGACCGAGGTCTGGGCAGCGGGCGTGTCCGTGATGATCTCTGACTGCATCGCCACATTGAACGCTGTCGCCGACATTCCTATTATTGTGCAGACAGCGATTGTGACTGGAACACTGAATGCGGAAGGTAGCAGGAGCACGACTCCACCGATCAATCCAAGCAGCGTGACATTGATGAATTTGAACCTATATTTAGGGAAATACTTTGAAAACAACATACTTCCGATGATCCCGGCTCCACCGAAGAGCATCAAAGTCAGCGTGATCTGGTTCTCTGTCATCTTTCCGACCTGCTGAAGGAACGGCTCAATGTAGCTGTACGCTGTATAATAACCGGTGGCAAAGGCAGCGGTGGTTATGAATATTCCGATGAGTATCTTGTTCTTCAACATTGTAGGCAGGTCATGGGCAGTCATACCGCCTCCGCTCGGCACCTTCGGGAGCAATGTGAACAGATAGAGGAACACAACCAGCGCGACCGCACCTATGCTCAGGAACGTAATTCTCCAGCCCACGCTGAGCCCGATGACGCGTCCGAGTGGCAGGCCGAGAATCATCGCTATTGATGATCCTGTGACTATCATACTTAGGGCTATGGGCTTATGGCTCTCCGGAACGATCCTGACAGCGATGATCGACACGATTGACCAGAAGATCGAATGGGCGCAGGCCACACCGATTCTGGAAACCATCAGCATCCCGAAAGATGTTGACAGATAAGACATAACCTGGAACGAAGTGAACACCGCCACGACTCCAAGAAGCAGCTTACGCATCTCCATCTTCGATGTCATCAGCATAAGCGGCATCGAAAGGATCATCACGACCCAAGCATAGACGGAAATCAGCATTCCTGCCTTGGCCTCCGTCAATCCGAAATCCCTGCCGATGTCTGTCAGTAGCGCGATCGGAATGAATTCCGAAGTGTTGAATATGAACGTCGACAGCGTCAGCCCCACCAGGGCCATCCACGTTTTCAAGGACATCTCAGGTTCCTTGATCTGATCTGTCATCACCATATTAATATTCCTTCTAACTAACCGGACGCAAATTTAGAAAAGAATCTGGATTGTTGTACCTTACTGCGTGATATAAAACAATTTACATATTCGTTGAAATGTTTTGGGCACTTAGGAATCTGCCTTCGTTTGCGGTTATATTCGCAGACATATTCATAAAACAAAGTTTGCTTGGATGGCAGAATATTCCTATCTTTATGCAGATTAAACTGTTCGCCTTATGACAAAGGATGTCGCATTGGTGCTTTCAAGCGGCGGGCCGAGAGGTTTCGCATATATTGGTGCTATAGAAGAGTTGGAGAGAAGGGGGTATAACATCACTTCGGTGGCAGGCTGCTCCATCGGCTCGCTCGTCGGGGGTGTCTATGCCGCTGGAGGTTTGGAAGAGTTCAAGAAATGGCTGTTCGGCCTTGACAACTCCAAACTTGTCTCGCTGCTTGATATCTCGATCAGCAAAAGCTATCTTGTCAAGGGAGACAAGGTCATTTCGGCCATCAAAGAGGTTGTCCCGGATGTGAACATAGAGGACCTTCGCATTCCTTATAGGGCAGTGGCGACCGATCTATATACCGGTGAGGAAGTCGTGTTCAAGGAGGGGAAACTTTTTGACGCGATAAGGGCCTCTATTTCAATCCCATCGCTATTCCGCCCGGTGAAGTACGGGCGACATACATTGATTGATGGCGGAATCGTGAACACGATGCCTCTCAGCCAGGCCGTCCGGAACGGTCACGACATAGTTGTGGCGTTCGATGTCAACCAGATAGACTCAGAGAAGATAGCCGGCTATGTCACCGCTCTGGACGAAGTCCACGAGGCCGATTCGGAACTTGTGTCCGACACATTTGACACGCTCGGTGAGCTCGTTTCCAGAAAAGGCCTTCCTATTACCGACCGCGTGAGGATGCTGGGCGACGAGGCGCAGAAGGCCTACAAGGAGATGCGCGGCATCGGCCGCAAGACCAAGGAGCTTGAGACGAAGGCAGAAGCCGAAAACGTTCCGATGAGCGACAACTACTACTCGATTCTAAGCAGAACCTTCTCCCTGATGAACCGCACGATCTCGATGCTGTCCGTCCAACTCTACAAGCCCGATGTCCTTGTGAATATGAACTTCGACTCCTACGGTGCCATCCCCGACTACGCCAAAGGCGAGGAGATCGCCGCCAAAGGCCGTGAGCTGATGTCCGGCGCCCTTGATGAATATGAAAGCCGCGCGACCAGTCCAGCATCGCCGGCATAGCCCCTCGACTATTTTGTCCGGGGAAAAGCCTTTCTGGTGGACAAACTGGTCTATAACAAAGGGTTATCCGGCGAGAAGCCCTTTTGGGTGGACAAACCAGTTAATAACAAAGGTTTATCCGGGGGAAAGCCCTTTCCCCAGACAAAACAAATGGAATATTACAATGTTAGAGACAATACTAATTGCTGTTGTAGGCACGACAATCGGGATAGTGGTCCATTCGCTCAATGCAAATGTAGCTCACAGGCAACCTTTCCTGACGGATAAGGCGGATTTCTATTTCGATGAGATGTATTCCCGATATGCGGCTCAGAAGAATCCCAAAGACTTCACAGCCGAGGATGAGAGTATTATATGGGAATATGCGTCAAATCACATAGCGATGTTCCTTACTTGGGTGATTGACAATGGATTCTACGGGAATATTCACTATGAAGCCTCTGATGATATCCAACTGGTAAAGGCACGGAAAATGACTGGAACGGAGTTCCTTGCCAAACATTGTGACTATCGGCTGAGCGATGAGGATTTCAGCCCGGAAATCCTGCCGTTTGTGGAATGCTATTACTTTCAAAAATATATTCAGCAATATGACAAGCTGTTCAGTAAGAAAGCGATGGCTCTCCTACACCCTTCTCCGTTTTCTTGGGAGGACTACGATTTGATCGCCAAGCGTATAACAAGAGCTTACAAACTCTGGAAATTCTGCGGATCGGGCAAATGAACGAATCGCGGAAATCCTAAATCACTGAATTTTAGCCAATTGCAATATCCTGCCAGTCAAATTCAGAGGGCAGCATTTACGAATATATTCAATATCAAATAGTTGCATACCACAGCAGAATCATCGGCCAAGGCAGGCGATCTCTCATAGAAGACAGCCGTGACCCGTCCGAATCCGCAAAAAGTGTTGTTTCATCCGAAATTCTTGTAACAGGTATCTTTTACGATGTCCATAACTTTGCAAAGTCAAAAAAGGACAGATATGAAAAAGAGAATCATTACAGGATTGGTTGCGCTGACATCAATGGTCAGCTCAGCCGCTGCGCAGGACATCTATAGGACTGCGCAAACGTACCGATGGTGCAACTCAACAATGGAATACTGATGCCTCAATTCGGCCTGGGGACATTCTTCCAGCCGTCGGACTCGGTGTGCGAGCAGTCTTGCCTCACGGCGTTGAAAGCCGGCTACCGTCACATCGACACCGCACACGCCTACAATGACGAGGCCGGGGTCGGGCGCGCGGTGAAGGAAAGCGGAATACCTCGCGAGGAAATATGGATCACCAGCAAACTCTGGCCGACAGAATACGGGGAAGGAAAGACATTGAAGGCGATAGACGAGATGCTGGGACGGCTTCAATTGGACTACATTGACCTTCTGCATGTGCATCAGCCTGTGGGCGACTTTGTAGGCGCATGGAAAGACATGGAGAAGGCCGTGGCGATGGGCAAGGTCAGGGTATTGGGAATCAGTAATTTTGACGCAAGCGATGAGGTCTTCGACAAGATAATGCGTGAGTCTGTCGTAAAGCCGGCGGTCCTTCAGATGGAATGTCATCCATACGCGCAGAGACTGGCGATGAGGGAAAAGGCGAAGCGATACGGAATATATGTCACCAGCTGGTTCCCTCTGGGCGGGGCTATGAGCAAAGGCGCTCTACTCAAGGAGGGACGCTTCTTCAATATGTCGCTTGAAGAGAAGGAGCGCGCCTATCTCGGAAACATGCAGATCCCTGCGGAAAGGAAGTGATTATGTACGAAAAGACATTAGGTCTGAGCGGTCTGCGAGTCTCAGCGGTGGGACTGGGCTGTATGGGTATGAGCCACGCATACTGTGCGCCAGCTGATGAACTGGAGATGACGGAGCTTCTTGCCGATGCCGTGGAGATGGGCTATACTCTCTTCGATACCGCCGAGGTATATTGCACGCCGGATAGTCTACACCATAATGAGGAACTGTTGGGAAAGGCATTGCGCCCGTTACCGCAACGAAAACGTCTCACTTGCAGACCTCCGTGCGGCCAAAAGTCAGCACCGGTAGATAAATATCATTACGGCTCATTCCTGGCAGGCAAACCTTTACCCTGAACGATTCCGCAGCATTTCACAATATTCAGTAGGAGTTATTCCCGTCTGCTTCTTGAACAGCAGTCTTCTAGTCAACAACTTCATCAAGTAGCGATCGCGGGCATAAAGATCATCCGAGAACGACATCGAGGACCATCATCAAGACAAAGCCGATGGCGAAACCGATGGTGCTGATGTTGGAGTGCTGGCCTACTGAGGCTTCGGGAATCAACTCTTCGACAACGACATAGAGCATCGCGCCGGCGGCGAAGGCGAGGAAATACGGCAGGATCGGGGTCATCAATGAGGCCAGAAGGATCACCAGAACCGCGCCGATTGGCTCGACGATTCCGCTCAAACCTCCGATCAGGAAGGATTTGCGGCGGGAGTTGCCGGCAGCGCGCATCGGCATCGAGATGATAGCGCCTTCGGGAATATTCTGGATCGCTATTCCTATCGCGGTCGCCATAGCGGCGGCGGGGGCGATTCCGATCCCGTCCTGCAATGAGCCGGCGATCACCACACCGACAGCCATTCCCTCAGGAATATTATGGATAGTCACCGCAAGAGCCAGCATAGCGGTCTTGGAAATTCTCGCCTTGAGGCCTTCCGGACTCTCATCGCCGATGTGAAGGTGAGGAGTCAGGTAATCGACAGCCAACAGGAAACCCATTCCGGCAATGAAACCGATAGCGGCCGGCAGAACAGTACAGATGCCTTCCCCTGCCGACATTTCCATACTCGGAATCAGCAAGGACCACACGGAAGCAGCCACCATTATTCCGGAAGCGAAACCAAGCAGTGCCTTCTGCAGCAGGGCGGGCATCTCTTTCTTCATAAAGAAAACGAAAGCGGAACCGATCAGAGTGCCGGCGAAAGGAATCAGCAAGGTCGCTATTATCGAAGTGTTCATATTCATTAATCCAATTTTACACGAATGTAGTGATTTTATTGTAATTTTGTCGTATGGTTGAGACGGACAACACGACAGAAGTTCTGGAAGTCGCTTCGATCGCAGGGCACATCCTGCTGGAGAACGGGGCGGAGATTTCCCGTGTAGAGGACACTATGGAACGGATCGCATCGCATTACGGGGTGGATTCCGGACATTTTTTCGTGCTCAGCAACGGCATATTCACAACCGGCTCGCTCGGGAAGTACGCCAATGTCGAGTTCATTCCTATCCGTGGAATTCAGCTCTCGAAAGTAGTCGCTGTCAACAAGTTAAGTTACGAGATAGCGGCTGGGAAACACACTCTGTCAGAGGCTCGGCAACGACTGGAAGCCATAAAGGACGCTCCCGCTAAACCGGCCTGGGAACAAATCGCCGGGTCAGCCTTTGGGGCAGCCGGTTTCTGCGCCGTGTTCGGCGGAGGGTTTATGGACTGCGCCGCCGATTTTGTGATCGGAGCGCTGCTCTACGTATTCTGCCTCTTCGTAAGCGGTTCATTATCAAAAATTGTTGGAGGCATCTGCAACGCCCTCGTGGCCACAATCCTCTGTCTCACATCCTACAGATTAGGCTTCGGCGACAGCCTCAGCAACATCATAATCGGAGCCGTGATGCCGCTCATCCCGGGAGTTCCGTTCGTGAACGGAGTCCGGGATCTGGCCAATTCCGACTACATAGCCGGGTTGACAAGGCTCACGGACGCGATGCTCGGATTCATCTGCATAGCTCTCGGCGTGAGTATCAGCTTCATAGCGGACGGATGGGTGTTCGGAGGAATGATCAAACTCAGCGGAATGACCGTCAATTCCGAGACCGCCGGAATCCTGTGGCAATGCCTTGCCGCCTTCATCGGCACATTCGCTTTCGCGATCCTGTTCGGAGCACCACGCAGACAGTATTTCACGGCGGGAGTGATCGGAGCCATCGGCTGGGTCATCTACCTGATGCTCACAAGGTTCTGCCACAGCGGACCGACAGTCGCCATCATCCTTGCCACTGCGATAGTCTGCATCCTTTCCCGCTTCACCGCCGTCAAGGACAAATGCCCGAGCACGGTCTATCTGCTATGCGGAATATTCCCGCTCGTCCCTGGAGCCGGAATATTCTGGTTCACTTACTACCTCGTCTCAAGCCAGTTCTACCTCTCCGCGTCCGCCGGATTCACCGCCGTCAAATGCGCGATCGCGATAGTGCTTGGAATAATCTTCGCGATGGAACTGCCGCAACGACTTTTCTCCGGAAAAAGGAAAGGCTAATCCTCAAACTCGATATCGTGAGACGGCAAGGCCTTTTTCTTGCGGAAGACGACCCTCTCGCTCATAAAGAAGTTAAGTCCACCGGACACGCACAGTGCCAGCAGGTTACACCACACGACATTCCACCGGAACATCCTCTGGATCAGAAGCAGGAAGGCCATCTTGACCAAGAACGCCCCGATGCAGGATAGATTGTAGCCGCCCAGGTGACGGAAAAACGACCTTGCGGTACGGCGCGACACCCTGTCCTTCCAGATAAGGAAATAGGCCACGACGAAATTGGTCACGGCGGCGCACTCGAAAGAGATGGCCGGCGAGACGATGTACTGGCCGAAATATGTGCTGAAAACCCATTTGGAGAAGACCCAAAGCACAACCGTGTCCACAATCGTCCCCAAAAGGCTCGACGCGGAAAACTCTGCGAATCTCTTGACTAATTTAAGCCACGGTCTGGTCATCACTCTCAGTTTCGGACGGCAAACTTACGGAAAAAACGTGAATATTTGGATAAAAAGCCAATCTATTCAGTAAATTTGTCGTTCAGCAAGCGGTGATTGCCGCGAATGAGACATTTAAAAACGAACGAGCAATGTCAGAAGAAATGAACATAGTGCGTGACCTCGCCGTGATCCTTATCTCGGCGGGAGTGTTCACGATAATATCCAAGGCACTCAAACAACCGCTAATCATCGGCTACATCCTCGCCGGTTTCTTGATCGGCCCGAACATCAGCTTCTTTCCGGGAATATCCAGCGAGGCGACCGTCCACCAATGGTCGGAGATCGGCATAATATTCCTGATGTTCGGCCTCGGCTTGGAGTTCAGTTTCAAGAAGTTGCTGAAGGTCGGCGGAAGCGCCATCGTCACTGCGGCCGTGAAGTTCATCGGAGTGTTCCTGATCGGATTTGTCACGGCCCAGGCCCTGTCCTGGAGCTTTATGGAAAGCGTTTTCCTCGGCGGTTTGCTGTCGATGTCCTCCACGATGGTCGTGCTGAAATCCTACGATGACCTCGGCTTGAAGAACAAGCCGTACGCCGGAGTCGTGTTCGGAACCCTTGTGGTGGAAGACCTCATAGCGATCCTGTTGATGGTGCTGCTCTCGACAATGGCCGTCTCACAATCCTTCGCAGGCAAGGAGCTGATAATGAATATAGCGAAGCTCGTTTTCTTCCTGATTCTTTGGTTCCTCGTCGGAATCTACGTCATCCCTACCCTGCTGAAAAAGGCCAAGGAATATCTCAACGACGAGATTCTCCTGATTGTCAGTATCGGCCTCTGCTTCGGGATGGTCGCTCTGGCCACATCGGTCGGATTCTCATCCGCACTCGGTGCCTTCGTTATGGGGTCCATCCTTGCAGAAACTTCTGAAAGCGAACACATTGACCACATCGTAGAGCCTATCAAGAACCTTTTCGGAGCCATATTCTTTGTCTCTGTCGGAATGATGGTCGCCCCATCGGTGATCGCCGAGCACTGGGCGATGATCCTGCTACTCTCCGTGATCGTAATAATCAGCCACATCATCTTCGCCGGAGCCGGCATCATCCTGACCGGCAACGGCTTGGACAACGCCGTCCACACAGGATTCAGCCTCGCGCAGCTGGGAGAGTTCGGATTCATCATCGCCGGAGTCGGCTGCACCCTCGGCGTGATGAGGGATTTCATCTATCCGGTGATCATAGCGGTCTCCGTCATAACAACGTTCACGACTCCGTTTATGATAAAGCTGGCGGATCCGTGCTATAATCTGTTAAACAAACGGTTACCGGCCAAATGGATCGACAGGCTCGCCCAGATGAACGACTCCGGCAAACAGACCGCCACCGAGCACAACGAATGGAAAACTCTGCTGAATGCCTATTTCACACGCATCGTCCTCTATGGCGTGATCCTGATAGCGATCTACATAGGATCAAAGCTTTATCTCAGACCTGCTGTAGAGAAATTTTCCCCGGAGCTAAGCGTGACCATACATAAGGTTATCGAGGTCGGAATAACCCTTGCGGCGATGCTCCCGTTTCTTTTCGGTCTCGGAGTCCATTCCGGCTCCATCAGCAAATCCGCCCCTAAACTCCTGAAAGAGAAGCCGAGTAACATCTGGCCGTTGATGGGGCTGATCTTCGCCCGCTCATTCCTTGCCGTGGGAATCGTACTGGCTGTGTTGTCGTCATATTTCCACCTCGCAGGCTGGACGGTTCTGGCAATCTTCTTCGCCGGCATAATATTCATTCTCTTCGCCCGCCAGTCCATCCATAAATATTCAGCGTTGGAGATGCGTTTCCTTTCAAACTTCAATGAAAAGGAGGAGAATGAAAGGCGCAGCAAGCCGGTCGCTTCTTCCGTTAGCCAGAAACTCGCCGACTATGACGTTCACACAGAGACGCTTACCATCTCCCAGAATTCCACCTACGCCGGAAAGGCTCTCAAGGATATTCCTTTCAGAGCAGAAACGGGGGCGAACATCATCAAAATCACCAGAGGGTCAATGAATATGATCGTTCCGTCCGGTGATGTGTCGCTGTTCCCGGGCGACCAGATGCTCGCCGTCGGCACATCCGCCCAACTCGAATCCTTGAGGAATATGATGGCGTGCGCCGTCGCTCCGGAAATTCAGGACTCTGGAAATAGTTTCAAGATCGTGCCTGAGGCACTTACCGAGGAATCGTTCCTGACCGGGAAGACCCTACGCGGCACGAACCTCCGGAAATATCACTGTATGGTCATCAGCGTGCTCAGGGGTTCAGAATTCATCACCAACCCGGAACCCGATTTCAGGTTCCAGGCCGGTGACACTGTCTGGATCGCCGGCAATCTGGCCGAGCTGGAGACCGTCTAGAACTTCACGAATTCAGGATTGAGATACGGTTTCAAGTCAATCCAGAAGACCGTAACCTCGATGATGCCTTCAGCGTAGCTCGCGATCTCGTAAGGCTGGTAGTACCAAGTCACTCCCGTGCCTGACACACCGCAATGTCCATTAGGAACCAGGCCTTCACTGAACATCACACTTTCATTAATGTCTTCAACTCCCCTGTCCAACGCAAGCTTGGACTTGATCAATTCCGTTACCGGAGCGACATAGCCAGGCTTGAACAATTCGTTTTCCGTCACGATCTCGCCAGTCTTCAGGTTGATGATGTTCGGAATCAGATAATGCATTCCGTGGGCTCCGCCAAGGTAGTTCTCGCTGTACACCTGGTAGGTCTGGAGATCCATGAACCCTTCCGCGAACTTTCCCTGAACGGTGTAGTACCAGTTGCAGGTCATCGCCGCGCTATAGTTATAGTCATAGTCTAATCCATTCTCCTTGGCGTAGGCGACAGCATCGTCGTAGACACTTCCCGCCTCCCTCTGGTAGTTGGCCATCAACGTGTCCGACACGGCATCGGAAGCCTCCTCCACCGAAAAACCGTCATATTTCTCTCCGAAACAAGCCTTTACGATAGAGTTGTTGATCTTCTTCTTCAAAGCGTTACCGCCCTCGAAGCTCTTGTAGTACTCGACAGAATGAACTATCTGCACCGAAGCGGAGTCACTCTGCGCGAGCGTCTGCTCGTAAGTGTCGGCATAAGTGGCGACCTCAGTCTCATTGTCAAAACAGGAAGCCAAGGTCAGGGTCAGGGCCATCGCGGCGACGGCGAATGGTAAAATTCTCTTATTCATCTCAAATAGTATTTGGTTTAAGACAAAGATAAATATTATTCTGTAATTTACTAAATTTGCAAAGTATTATGGAACGAACTATCAACAGACTGAAAATGAACGGCTGGCTGGCGTTGAGTCCGCTGGCTGTGTTTTTGGTGACTTATCTGGCGTCGTCGCTGGTGGCTCACGACTTTTATAAGGTGCCGATCGCGTCGGCGTTTCTGATCGCGTCGGTCTATGCGATGCTGATCACGAAAGGGGCTGTGGCGGAAAGGATAAACATATTCTCAAGCGGTGCTGGCAACAAGAATGTTCTGCTGATGATCTGGATATTCGTGATGGCGGGGGCGTTCGCGACCACGGCAAAGGCAATCGGGAGCGTGGAAGCAACTGTCAATCTGACGCTTACTGTTCTTCCGGGGAAATGGTTGCTGGCGGGACTGTTTCTGGCATCCTGCTTCATCTCGATGTCAATCGGCACGAGTGTGGGAACGGTGGTGGCACTGGTTCCAATCGCCTCAGGACTGGCTGAGCAATCCGGACTGTCTTTGGCGATGCTGACCGGCCTGATTGTGGGCGGAGCGTTTTTCGGGGACAATCTGTCTTTCATCTCAGACACGACAATCGCCTCGACCACGTCACAAGGCTGCTCGATGTCCGACAAGTTCAAGGCGAACATCTGGATCTGCGGACCGGCGGCTCTGATAGTCACAGTCATCTACATCATCATCGGACTCAACCACGGAGCGACTCCAGAGATCGGAGAGATTGAATATGTCAAGCTCATTCCCTACCTGTCTGTCATTGTGTTGGCTCTGTGCGGACTGAATGTCCTGCTTGTACTCGGAATCGGCCTGCTGCTCAGCGCGGCGATCGGATTCGTGAACGGAATGACCTGGCTCGGATTTCTCGGCAGTGTCGGGGACGGAATCGCCGGGATGGGCGAACTGATCATCGTGACAATGCTCTCTGGTGGAATGCTGGAACTGATCCGGCACAATGGCGGTATCGATTTCATCATCAAAGGTTTGACTAAAGGCATCAAAGGCAAGCGAGGAGCTGAGTTCAGCATAGCCGGGCTTGTCGGGCTGTCGAATTTCTGCACGGCCAACAACACGATAGCGATTCTGACGACAGGTGACATCGCCCGCGACATCACCAAAAAATTCGGGCTTGATCCGAGGAAATCAGCAAGCCTTCTGGACACGTTCTCCTGCGTCGTACAGGGCATAATCCCTTACGGAGCGCAACTACTGATGGCTTCCGGATTCGCCGGGATCTCCGCCGCGGCGATTATTCCTTGCCTCTACTACCCGTTCGTGCTGTGCATAGTGGCTTGTTTCTCAATCATATTCAGACTTCCTAAACGTTACTCATAATGGACAGGACCGCAAAGGTAACATTCGTGACACTGGTCGGATCAGTTGTCAACATCATTCTGACGGTTTTCAAGATCTTCGCCGGTGTTCTTGGATGCTCAACCGCGATGATAGCGGACGGAATCCATTCACTGTCAGACCTTCTGAGCGACATCGTCGTGATAGTGTTCGTGAAGATTTCAGCCAAGGGCCGGGACAAGGACCACGACTACGGGCACGGGAAGTTCGAGACTTTCGCCACACTGATAATCAGTCTGATGCTGATCGTCGTGGCTGTCAACCTGATGTCCGGCGGCATAAACAAGATCCGCCAGATTCTGGATGGAGGAGAAGTAAGTTCTCCCGGAATGATCGCTCTTTGGGCAGCCGTAGCGTCAATAGTCCTGAAAGAAATCCTTTACCGTTACACGATCATCCAAGGAAAGGCTCTGAACAGCCCGATGATGATAGCCAACGCTTGGCATCACCGTTCAGATGCTTTCTCGTCCGTTGGCTCACTGCTCGGAATCGCGGGAGCCATATTCCTTGGTGACAAATTCGTCATTCTTGACCCGATCACAGGTTGCGTCATCAGCATATTCATACTTGTGATGGCGGTGAAGATGTCTGTGCCGGCTATCAAGGAACTTCTGGATGTGTCACTTCCGGACGATGTGGAGGAAAAGATCGAGGCCACGGCCAAATCCGTCAAAGGAGTGGTCAATCTTCACGAGCTGAAAACACGACGCGAAGGGCCGGGAATAATAATGGAAGGCCACCTTGTGCTGGATTCTGAGATATCACTGAAAGAGGCGCACGACATCTCCAAGAAAGTCGAGGCGGCCTTACGCAAGGAGTTTGGATCAGAGACACAGATTTCCCTGCATCTTGAGCCGGAGGACGACGCAGAGTAAGGGGAATCCGAAATATTCCTAAACTTTCAGGGCGCGCATCGCGTTCAGGACGGCGAGGACGGTAACGCCGACATCGGCGAAGACGGCCATCCACATTGTGGCGATGCCAAGGACGGCAAGGACGAGGACGAGAAGTTTTATGAATATGGCGAAGAAGGTGTTCTCCCTTGCAAGGCGCAATGTCTTGCGGGCGATCCTCACGCCGACGGCTATCTTTGACGGCTTGTCATCCATCAGCACGACATCGGCGGCCTCGATCGCGGCGTCGGATCCCAGGCCACCCATCGCAATTCCGAGATCGGCTCTTGCGAGCACAGGAGCGTCGTTGATGCCGTCACCCACAAAGGCGAGCGTCTTTCCGGACGGCTTATTATCAAGAAGTTTCTCTAACTCAGAGACTTTGTCTGCCGGCAAGAGTTCGGCGTGGAACTCGTCAAGACCGACTGCCGAGGCGACATATTCACCGACCTCACGCTTGTCTCCGGTGAGCATCACAGTCTTTGTGACGCCTTCGGCCTTGAGAGCCTTGATCGCATCGGCGGAATCAGCCTTGATTCTGTCAGAGACCACGATGTGTCCGACGTATGTTCCATCGACGCTGACGTGTACGATCGTGCCGTTCTTCTCACAAGGTTTCCACTTCGCTCCGACCGCGTCCATCATCTTGGTGTTGCCCACGCAGACGGTCTTTCCGTTCACCACAGCGCGTACTCCGTGACCGGCGATCTCCTCGACATTTTCGACCGAGCATCCATCGGCCTCGTCAGGATAAGCGTTCTTAAGTGAGATTGCTATCGGGTGTGACGAATATCTCTCCACGTGTGCCGCAAGATGCAGAAGTTCCTTCTCATCAATCGTTTCCGGATGCACGGCGGTCACGTCGAACACACCTTCCGTAAGGGTTCCGGTCTTGTCGAAGACAACCGTTCCGACTTTGGCCAAAGCCTCAAGATAGTTGGAACCTTTGATCAGGATTCCTTTGGATGACGCTCCGCCGATGCCACCGAAGAATGAGAGCGGAACGGAAATCACAAGGGCGCACGGACAGGAGACGATCAGGAATGTCAGAGCCCTGTAGAGCCACGTGGCGAATGTGCCGCCGAAATCGCCGGAAAGCACTGGAGGAATGAAAGCCAGCACCAATGCGGCGATCACTACGACCGGGGTGTAAATCCTGGCGAACCTTGAGATGAAACTCTCGCTCTTTGATTTGTTCTCCGAGGCGTTCTCGACAAGATCCAGAATCTTCGAGGCCGTGGACTCGCCGAACGCCTTGGTGACCTTGGCGCGGATGACTCCGGTAAGGTTCACGCAACCAGAGATAATGTCATCGTCTTTAGAGATGCTCCGTGGAACGCTTTCTCCGGTCAGGGCCACGGTGTTAAGGCTTGAGGTTCCTTCGAAGACTACTCCGTCCATCGGGACTTTCTCGCCCGGTTTTACTACGATTGTCTCTCCGACTTTGACTTCTTCTGGATTGACTGTCAAGACTTTCCCGTCACGTTCAACATTGGCCGTGTCCGGTCTTATGTCCATCAATGCCGAGATTGACTTGCGGCTCCGGCCTTCGGCTATGTCCTCGAAAAGTTCTCCGACCTGGAAGAACAGCATCACGAAGACCGCCTCCGGAAACTGTGTCTCAGCTCCTGGAAGGAATCCGATGCAGAGCGCGCCGATGGTGGCGATGCTCATCAAGAAGTCCTCATCGAAAAAGTCGCCTTTGAGGATATTCTCTCCGGCTTCAAGCAAGGTGTCGTAACCGGCGATGAGATAAGGGATTAAATAAACAAGGAGAAGCTGCCAGACGCTGAGGTCGCACTTCTTCTCGACCAAGACTGCCACGCCAAGCAGGGCGGCTGAAAGAATGATTCTCGCGAATCTGATTTTGTTTTCCTTTTCCATATTCTTTCTTTGACTTTGATTTCAACGGTGCAAAGGTCGATAATCATTTCTGCAACTTGGTTGCAAATTTTGGTTTGGTCAAACCAAAATTTGCAACATATACCCCCCTGCATCCCCTTTGGAGGATTTCGGCCTATGGCCGGTCGGCAGAAGCCGACTTGTCGCTTCGCTCCTGTCATTCTATCAAACGGAATACAATACTTCAAAAAATTAAGTAAATTTGCGATGCGTAATATAAAAACAGATAGGAGATATGCCGAACATAGACCTGACAGAATTGCTTGAGAGGCACGGGGTGAAAGCCACGGCCAACAGGCTGATTGTGGCAAAGGCGCTCCTTACCGAGGGCCGTCCGCTGAGCCTTATGGAGCTGGAGGACAAGATCGGCACGATCGACAAGTCTGGAATATTCAGAAGCCTCACGCTGTTCAAGGAACACCACCTCGTGCACGCGATCGAGGACGGCGGCGACGGCACCCGCTACGAGCTCTGCCTGAGCCACGACTCAGCGCGCGACGAGGACGCGCACGTGCATTTTTTCTGCGAGAAGTGCCACCGCACCTTCTGCCTTGAGGACATCCACATCCCCCCTGTGACGCTCCCGGCGGGATATTCAGAAACCACGGCTAACTACCTTATTAAAGGAATATGCCCGCAATGCTCGGAGGACGGCTATGGCGAACAGTAATCGGAATGGAATGGCGGGCGGCAATCTGAAAGGGCATCTGGCACTGCTGGCGGCCTACACGATCTTCGGCGTCAACATCGTACTGACAAAGGACATCTCCAATTCGGCGGTTGTCTCCCCTATCGCATTGTTCACGCTGAGAGCCATCGGTGCGTCAGCTTTGTTCTGGCTGATCTCATTGTTCACGCCTAAAGAGAAAGTCCCGATCAAAGATCTGATACAGATTGCGTTGGCATCCATATTCGGTCTGTTCATCACCCAATACACGTTCCTCAAAGGCATCACGATGGCCACGACCATAGACGCGTCCATCATCGGAACACTCGGCCCGATCTTCACCATGTTCTTCGCGTTCATATTCGTAAAAGAGCCTATCACCGCGAAGAAGGCCGCCGGAGTAGGAATCAGCTTCATCGGAATCATATTCCTGATATTCAATTCCGTACATAGTCACAATGGGATCGAGGCCACACAACCTTTAGGGTTCATTCTGCTGTTCCTGAACAGCATCAGCTTCTCGCTGTACCTCGGAGCGTTCAGGCCGCTGATCCAAAGATATTCAGTGATCACTTTTATGAAGTGGATGTTTCTTTTCTCGCTTCTGATGTCGCTGCCGCTGTCTTTTGAGGATCTGCTCCACACCGACTACGCCGCCATCAAGTTGCCGCAAGCCCTTGAGATAGGCTATCTTATCTTCTTTGCCACCTTTGTCGCATACTTTCTGATTCCGGTCGGCCAGAAAAGCGTCCGCCCTACCATCGTGGCGATGTACACCTACCTTCAGCCGATTCTGGCCTGCCTGCTCAGCGTCATCGGCGGGATGGACACGATGACCTGGCAGAAAATAGTAGCCATCATTATGGTTTTCAGCGGAGTGGCAGTCGTCAACCGGAGCCGCGCCGCTTCACACAATCAAAGTCTCAAACATTTAAATCCATGAATATGAAAAAGATCATCCTTGCTTTGACAGCCGCCGCGCTGGCCACTTCCGCACTCGCCCAGGAAGTCATCAAGCTTCCGCAGCCTGACAAGAATGTGTCGATGACTCTCTATCAGGCTCTTCAGCAAAGAGCCTCTGTCCGTGAATATTCAGACGCACAGATCAGTGACGCGACTTTGTCCCAGTTGCTATGGGCCGCATGCGGAGTGAACCGTGAGGACGGAAGGCTGACCGTACCATCAGCCATGAACACACAGGAGGAAAGTGTCTATGTATGCCGGGCTGACGGCGCATGGCTCTTCAACGCCCAGGAAAACATCTTGACGAAGGTTTCCGGAAAGGACATCCGCTCGGATCTGGCTGGTCGTCAGGCATCTGTGGCAAAAGCTCCTTTGTTTCTCGTGATTGTCTGCGACTTGAACAAGTACAAGTTCCGCGATGAGAAAACCGCAATTTTCGGAGCCATCGACGCCGGCTATGTATCCCAGAACATCTGCCTTGCCTGCGAGGCTCTCGGACTGGCCACAGTCCCGCGTGGAAGCATGAACCACGATGCTGTCAAAACCGCCCTTGGCCTCAAGGAAGGACAGGAACTTTTGCTGAACCATCCTGTTGGATACGAGAAAAAGTAACCCATCTTACTATTTTGTAGAAATGTTTTAATATTTATTAATAAGATAAATAAGTCCCGTCACCCACAAATGGCGGGACTATTTTGTATATTCGATAATAGATTATTTTATGATTTTTTACTACCTTAGCGGATTGTAAAGTAAAAAAACAATGGCTATTACAACCAAGGAAGTGATCAGCAGACAGGATCTGAGGCGTTTCGTCCGGTTCCCGAACGAGTTGTATGCGGACAACGAATACTACGTTCCTCAGATTGAGTCGATGGAAATGGACACCCTCACTCCGGGCAAAAACCGGGCCTTTGAGGTCTGCGAAGGGAAATATTGGCTGGCATACGATGAAAACGGCAAGATTGTCGGCAGAGTCGCCGGCATCATAAACTATAAGTACAACAAAAAGGTTGACAAGAAGATCTGCCGTTTCTGCTGGATAGACTTCATCGAATCACAGGAGGTGGTACACGCCCTGATGGAAAGGGTGAAGGAATATGGCAAGGAAAAAGGAATGGAGATCATTGAAGGCCCTGTCGGTTTCCTTGAGTTTGACATCTCCGGAGTTCTTGTCGAAGGTTTCGACCAACTTCCCACCGCCTACGGAAAGTACAACGCTCCCTACTACGAGCCGATGCTCCTGAAAGAAGGATTCTCGAAAGAGACTGATTTCGTGGAATATAAGATCACTGTTCCGGACAATCTTGACCGTTATTTCCACTTCGCCGAGATGATCGGTGAGCGCTACAATCTCAAGGAAGGCGACTACAAGAACAAGAATGAGCTGCTCCACAAATATGCCGACGGAATATTCCGTGTGATGAACGAATGTTACTCTGTCTTGCACGGATTCTCGGAGCTCTCCCCTGCCCAGTGCGAGGATCTCAAGGACCAGTTCTTCCCGAACCTCAATCTGGACTACGTCTCTGTCATCGTTGACGAGACCGACAAGGTGGTCGGATTCGGAATCACCCTTCCATCACTGTCAAAGGCTCTGCAGAAAGCCAAAGGGCATATGTTCCCGTTCGGGTTCATACACATTCTCAAGGCTTTGCACCACAATGACACGATTGATGCCTTGCTGATAGCCATCTCCAATGAATATAAGGACAAGGGTGTCAATGCGATGATCATCTCCAAGATCGGCCGCGGGATGCACAAGAACGGTATCAAATACGTCGAGAGCACCCGTGAGCTTGAGGAGAACCATAATGTCCAGAATCTCTGGGGCAAATTCGAGCATCACCTCCACAAGAGAGCCAGGATTTACGTCAAAAACATCTAACACATAATTAATATGGCAGACAAGAAAGCGGAAAGAATACAGACCTCCATCCTGAACGGAGTCGAGAAGAAGGCCCTTGTCTGGCTGGCCGAGAGGCAGCCGAAATGGGTCGTATCGGACACACTGACATTCATCGGCACGCTTGGCGCGATCATGATCGGAGCCGGGTACATCCTCTGCAGCGTGAACGTCAACTTCCTTTGGCTCAGCTGCTTCGGCTTCGTAGTCAACTGGTACGGCGACTCCCTTGACGGCACTCTTGCCAGAGTCCGCAAGACCCAGAGACCGATCTACGGCTACTATCTCGACCACACTGTCGATTGCATAAACGAAGCCTTTATGTTCGTAGGCCTCGGACTGTCATACCTTATGCGTCTGGATCTGGCCTTGATGATCTTCGTTGTCTATCTTTGCCTTACGGTGAATGTCAGCGTGAACGCCCACCTCAAGAGCGAGTTCAGGCTCACCTACGCCAAACTTGGACCTACTGAGTTCAGAGTGATCGCCATTATCTTGACATCTCTCTTTATATTCATAGAGCCGCTCAGGGAGTTCAGCACAGTGGTCAGCATATTCGGCAAGGACATCGACCTCAGGGCGCTTGACGTGGCAGGTCTTGTGATCCTGGCCTTGCTTGTGATCATTTATCTGGTGACAATCATCAGTGACGCAAAGGGTTACGCCAAGATGGACCCGATGCCTAAGAGGGAAGACAAATAATGCCTCTTCTTCCAGTAGAACAGATTGAGCAACTTGCGCCGGTTTTCAAGGGAAAAATCGGCAACACTGTCGCAGGTTTCCTAAGAAAAGTCCTGTCCATCAAGACACTGTCCGACATTTACGACACGATTGATGAACATCAAGGGACGGATTTCGCGGGCGCACTCTTGGACAAGCTTGGGGTCAACTACCAGTTGGGAGGCTCGCAAAGGCTTGCGAATTTGCCCGACGGGCCGTTCATCACGGTCAGCAACCATCCCTACGGAGGTATGGACGGTGTCATTCTCATTGACCTTATCGGACACATCAGGCCTGGTTTCAAGGTGATGGTGACCGAGTTCCTCGCCCTTGTCGAAGCGCTGCGCCCAAGTCTCATCGTTGTCAATCCGAAGAACAACTTGAACAAGGGAATAACAGCCAAGAACATCCTGGGAGTCCGTGAGGTTCTGGAAAGGCTTCACGATGGTGAACCGGTGGGATTCTTCCCTTCAGGAGCGGTCTCGGATCTCAGCCTTAAAGAGATGAAAATCAAGGACAGAGAGTGGCAGGAAGCGGTTCTGAGGCTTATCCGGAAAGCCAAGGTTCCGATTGTCCCTATCCGGTTTTTCGACCATAATTCATTATGGTTCTATAATCTTGGGCTGATAGACTGGAGGGTGCGCCTGATGCAGCTTCCGCACGAACTTGTCAACAAGAGGTACAGAAGGATCAGAGTCGGCGTCGGAGAGACTCTGACCGTGGAGGAGCAGTCGAAATATTCAGACATCAAGGATTACGGAGCATTCCTCAGAAGCAAGGTCTATGACATGCCGCTTCCGGATGATTTCATCAAGTATAAGGAATTCATTGCCTCCACACGGTAACCATCCTCCACTTGGAATCGCACACAAGACATCACGCGTGCAGGCAATTTACCTAACTTGCTATAATGGTGTAGCCATCCTCCACTTGGAATCGCACACAGGACATCCGTTGTCACAATCAATAATTGTTTTGCGCAATATTCTCGAATGAAATTCATTGTATAAATGAAGTTTTTTGTATCTTTGCAGTCCGATCGGGGTATTAGCTCAGCTGGTAGAGCGCAAGGTTCGCAATCTTGAGGTCAGGAGTTCGATCCTCCTATGCTCCACAAAAATGCCTCTCAGTCACCTGAGAGGCATTTTTATTCTGAGTCCCCCATCCAAGCGGCCTGCCGCGGCGATGTGCGGCAGTGATCTAACGCTGGCCGGCGGCATATTCTGGCAACATGACCAGCACCTGAATCTTAAATCTTACAAAACACGTTCAGGGCGAAAGGGCATAGAACGCCGTCAATTAAAGAATATGCTGAAAAACTCTCGATCTTACCCTATACTTTTTCAACATATTCATAGTCCCACCGCCTTCAAAAGCCATTTGGGCTGAACGTCTTTTGTAAAACGCACCCGCCGAAGAGCCCCGCCGAACGATTCTAACTTTTGGTATTAATTGCCATGTTTGGATAAGACTCTGCTATTTCTAATAGCTTAGGACATGAAACAGCCATCAGCAATTAATAAGACAATCAAAAAAATCTTCTTTAAATGGCAGTTTATAACAGCCTCAGATTAATGCAAGTAGTGACATCGCATTATTGCGTGATAATTTTGCAATCTTGCTGCAATCCATACAAATATAATTCGTAAATTATCATGATGAGGAGGATGACTCAATCATAGAAGAGAGAGATAAACAGAAGGCGGCTTTTTGGAAAAACCTCAAGCCGCTTAGACATATTATCGAAAAACAATTTATTTCCTCGGGCCGATAAACCGGTCACCGTTGAAATGAATCATGTGATCCTGTGTGTCGGAAAGCCATACTTCAGTCTCCCATGCAATATCATCCACGTGTTTCTTGAATTCTTTCGCATTCGGGAAGGCTGTCACATATACGATTCCATAAGGGCAATCCTTAGTAAACTCTTCCAACTCAACAACACGCTTTGCGGAAACCGGTCCGTGAGAAGTTACCACCTCAATGAGGAATAGCCAGCCACGTTTCTCGTCACTGATAACGATATCAGGGAGCTTTGAATGTTCGGTGATGGGAAGTTTCAACGCCTCCAGACCAGCTGTATCAACATACAGGTCTTTGTCTTCGGCATCACCGATGTAGAGCAGTTTTCCGCCAGGATTTCCTGACGTCACTACTCTTTGACGCAGCGTACCGAATAGGCGTCGGCGCGTCCGGCGGAAGCGGTGGCTGAGACGGATGTGCCGGCGGCCTCGTTCATGAACGCGAGCACACAGAATCCGAAACCTGTGGTCGCTCCATAGGATTTGGCAGGAGAGTTTCCCCAATAGGATCCCCAAAGTCCGCTCTTGGAACCCATAAGCATGGCGTAGGAGCCGTCGTAGCGGGCTGCGGCAGGGAAAAACAGAGAGCCTTCCTTCATATTGAAAGACCATCCATAGTTGTAGTCTCTGGTGTCGATCACTCCGTCACCATTCAAATCCACAACATCAAATGAAGACGGATCCTGAGTATATCCACCAGTGGTAGTGAATGTCCTGAACACATCTGCCGGCGGGACACGGTAGCCGACAGGGCAAGGGTCATAGAAAGACTTGGAGCCTTTGTTGACGTAATTGTTGTCCGAATTTCTCTCGTCCCCTTTAGGATTGCCCCACAACGCGTCATTGCTGTCGGAGGCCTTCAGCCAATCCCTGCTTGTGTTGTACTGGGCATAGTTCGAAAGACATTTAGTAGGATTGGCTATTGAATATTCAATGGTGTTGTTCTCAACCGAACTCCAAAGTGAATATGTGATCTTCACCTCCGCGCCATCAGGACCATACACGGGAACCGGTTGGGTCTTTTCATTCCCGGTAAGACTCGGAGCTGACGGGAACGGATCCTTGCGTCCCCATTGGTACAACAGACCGTAAGGCTTCACGTCAGGAGCAGAACCGAAAGTGGAGGTCATTGCGCCGAGGTTCATATTCATCACCTCGTAGCCGCTCTTGGCCGTAACAGTTTTCACATTCTCTTCCGGGAACCAGATGTGCCAACTCCAGATGACTCTCTTGTCGGCGGAATAGGCGGCGATCAATGCGTTACCGTTGACATCACCGGCTTTGAAAGAGATTGTCCCATCCTTTAGTTTCACATCCGTGATCATTCCCTTGCTGGTTTCCCAAACTAGAGCCGCGGAATCAGGTGACATCTTTTCAGGAGCATCAAGGCCTTCTGTAGCGGCTCCGTTCCCTTTGACGGTGGCATCAAAAGAACAAGCACCTGTCTGCAGGATAATATAGCAGTTGGATGTGCCATTCGCGCTGAGGTCTCTGACGACAATCTCCGGCGTCGGGTCAACCCCAGGCTCAGGATCGGGTGTTGGATCAGGATCAGTGTTGTTCTTGCCACAAGCCGTGGCAATCAGGAGCAAAGTGCCCCCTACAAATCTTCTCAGATTCTTTTTCATAACAGTTCATTTTTTTTATATACGGTGCTATTATACGCATTTTTTCATAAAAAACTTCATGTTTACATCAAAAATAGCACGTGACCCATCATGCCAACAAGTGTCAATTATTATTTCGGAATCTCATTTTGTGACCAAGCATTTTTGCTTTGTCTTAATAATTCCGTATTTTTGTAATCACAAATAATGGCAATAGCACAAGACTGTAATTTTAATCTCTGTACAATGAAAAAGATCTTTTTAGGGTTGGCGACAGCAGGTTTCGCGGCATTGATGACATCTTGCGGGACAAAGCCGAACACCCTGACATCCGATGAGAAGGCAGACGGCTGGGTACTCCTGTTCAATGGAGAGAACCTTGACGGCTGGCGCGACTACAATGGTGACTCTCTGACCAACGGCTGGAAAGTTGTGGACGGCTGCATCCAGGCTTCCGGCAACGGAGCCGATGAGTCCGGCTACATCGTCACGGACAAGAAGTACGAGAATTTCGAACTGTCCTGGGACTGGAAACTCACCCACGGAGGCAACAGCGGAATGCTTTACCACGTTGTCGAGAATCCGAAATTCAAGGTGCCTTACGTCACAGGCCCTGAATATCAGCTCATTGACAACGAGGGTTGGGAAGAGGTTAACGCTCCGGCGAAACTTGAGGAATGGCAGAAGCTTGGCGTTGACTACGCAATGCATCTTCCTGACTCAAGCAAGATGAAAGTCAATCCTCAAGGTGAATGGAACAACTCAAAGATTGTCTTTGACAACGGTCATGTGGAGCATTGGCTGAACGGAGAGAAGATTCTTGAGTTCGAGGCCTGGACAGACGACTGGTTCGAGAAGAAGGCCAGCGGCAAATGGGGTAACGCAACCGAATATGGTCTCGCCCACGAGGGTGTGATCTGCCTCCAGGACCACGGCGATCCCGCTTCATTCAGGAATATCAAGATCAAGGAACTGCCTCACAAGGCCGGTCAGGAGGTCGAACTCTTCAACGGAAAGGATCTTCACGGATGGGAGTTGTTCGGAAGCATGCGCACAGGTGTTGACGAGGAAGGCAATCTCGTGACCGAGAACGGAGAGGATCTCCGCTACGGCTATCTCGGAACCCGTGAATATTACAAGGATTTTGATCTGACAGTCGAGTTCAAGCAGTGCTCGAACGGCAATTCCGGTCTGTTCTTCCATTCATTTGTGGAGGGCGGCTACCAGAACAACATCGTGAACGGCTGGCAGTGCGAGGTTGCTCCGAAGGGCTATGACACGGCAGGCATCTACGAGTCATATGGCCGTGGATGGCTGGTCCAGATTCCTGACGAGAAGGAGGAGATCCTCAAGGAAGGAGAATGGAACACGCTTCGCCTGAGAGTGGAGGGCGACAATGTGAAGACATGGCTGAACGGCGAGCCTATGGTTGACATCAATGACGAGCTGATCGGATCAAAGTCAGGCCGCATCATGCTCCAGATCCACGACGGCAACAACATCAAGGTTCTCTGGCGCAACTTCCACTTGACCACACTTTAATCTTAAAGGCTCCTCCCGTATCAATACGGCAATGAACAGACAGATTTCTTACACAATAGGGGTCGATTTCGGCTCAGACTCGGTGAGGGCATTGCTTGTCAATGCCCTCACTGGGGAATATATCCACTCAACTGAGTCCCACTACTCAAGATGGGCCAAGGGACTTTATACGGACAAGACAAAGGCGATGTTCCGCCAAAGCCCTCTCGACTATCTCGAAGGCCTTGAAAAAGTGCTGACCGATGTCGTTTCGCATTGTCCGGCCCCTGAAGCTGTACGCTGCATTTCCGTGGACACCACAGGCAGCACCCCATGTCTTGTGGACAGACACTGCAAGCCTCTCTCTCTGTCAGAAAAGTATAAAGAGAATCCAGACGCGATGTTCGTCCTTTGGAAAGACCACACGGCGGAACACGAGGCAGCGGAGATCAATAATGCCGACAGGTTATCCGGCAAGGGATACAGCCGCCATTCGGGAGGACATTATTCAGCGGAATGTTTCTGGGCGAAAGTCCTCAGAGTGCTCCGTCATTCACCTGAGCTTCAGAATGAAGCATCTACAGCCATTGAACTGTGCGACTGGATTCCCGCGGTTCTGACAGGTGTGGATGACATCACAAAGATGAGAGTGGGATTGTGTGCCGCCGGAGCGAAGAGGATGTGGGCGGAAGAATGGGGCGGATATCCCCCTGAAGAATTCTTCAATGGTATTGACGGCAAGCTTGTGCCTATTCTTAGGAATATGCCAGACAAGGTATATGGCTGCGACAAGGAGGCCGGCAGGATAACAGCGGAGTGGGCGGACAAACTTGGACTTTCCCGTGATGTACTTATAGGTATAGGGAATATTGATTCTCACTCCGGTGCCGTAGGGGCAGGAATAACATTAGGGACAATGGCCATGAATCTCGGCACTTCAGCCTGCTTCATGGCTATCACGCCAAAGAATCCTCATGTCATCGAGGGGATATTCGGGCAAGTGGACGGATCAATCCTTCCGGAAATGACTGGGTATGAAGTCGGGATGTCCGCGTTCGGGGATATATTCGCATGGCTGAAGCGAATCCTCGGATGGGCGTTGGAATGCAACCATACGAACCAGAAGGACAATATTCTTCAGAAACTTTCAGAAGAAGCCGGAAAATTGAGAATCAGCGCATCCAGTCCCATCTCCACAGGTTATCTCAATGGAAGGCGTTCTCCTGCCCCTGACAGTTCACTGACCTGCACCATCACCGGATTGACGTTAGGGACATCCCCCGCGGAAATCTATTACGCACTTGCCGAATCAGCGGCGTTCGGCGCGAAAGCCGCTATTGACCATCTGATCAACAACGGAGTATTCATCGAACGTCTTGTCGCAATTGGCGGCATCGCGTTCAAGTCCCCTTTCATCATGCAACTCATGGCCGACGCCAACATGAAAAAGATCGAAGTGCTTGACTGCAAGCAGTCCTGTGCTCTGGGAGCGGCGGTCAACGCCTCTGTTGTCGCAGGTTTGTACCCGGATGTTCCGACTGCCCAAAAAGCATTGTGCCCACCATCGGCGCACACCTATTCCCCATCTCCTGAAAGACATGATCTTTTGGAGAGCCGCTACAAAAAATACTTGGAACTAAGCAAATTAAAATAAATGGAGAATCATTCTTTCGGGAAACGACGAATATTCATTGTCGCCACTCTCTTCGTAGCGATCATCTGCAACTACCTTGACCGCCAGCTGTTGTCAATATTGAAACCGGAAATTCTGGAATATTTCGGCATCGGAGATATTCAGTACGCATGGATAGTGAACGTGTTCCTGATCTGCTACGCGATAATGTATCCTATCTCTGGAATCCTCGTGGATAAATTCGGTCCCAAGCCGGTGATTTCTGTCGGAATAGTCGTGTGGTCCTTGGCATGCATCGGAGGCGGTCTGTCCACAAACGCTGTGCTTTTCGCCACATTCAGAGGCATCCTCGGACTTGCCGAACCGACCATCATAGCCGGTCAGATCGTCGCGGTTACAGTATGGTTCGAGAAACGTCACAGAGCGACCGCCAACAGCCTGTGTACAGCAGGTGGAGCCTTGGGAACAGTCATCGCGCCTCTTGTGATCGCTTGGATGGCGAGGATACTGCCATGGCATGAGGTGTTCATCCTTGCCGGAGGAATCGGACTTGTCATCGCCGTTGTCTGGGCGTTTGTATATCGTAATCCTGACAAGGATGTTCTCGCAAGGACAATGGATGCGGAAGAGGACGCCGACAGCTCACAAAAATCCATTGAGGGGTCATCGGCGTTCACATGGACAGGCCTATGGAAAACCCGCTCACTTTGGGGGATCCTACTGATAAGGCTTATAAGCGACCCGGTATGGTATTTCTGCTGTTTCTGGCTGCCGGGTTATCTGAGGAGCATGGGTGAAGCCCAAGGGCTTAGCCAGCAGGCCACTTTGGACATGATCCAGTACATGGGTGGTGTACCGTTCTTCTTCAGCGCGATCGGAGGAATATTATCATCCATATTCTCCGACCATCTCGTCAAGAAAGGGATTCCAGCTCTCAAGGCAAGAAAAATAATGATGATAGGAATATCCTTTGTTGCACCGATATGCGCGCTTACACCGCTCGTGAGCGGATGCGAGTCCATAGCGTTCGGGGCACGGGCTTGGATGGTCGTTGGAATATTCAGTGTGATCGCCGTGATGTGCTCAAGCTGGCTCTACACCATCTGCGTGGTGGTCGCGGAGGCGTTCCCTGTAAGAAACGTGGCAAGCGTGGTCGGCATCACCGCTGGAGCCGGAGCCGTCGGAGGAGCCATATTCAATGTCTTCGTGGGCTCGTTGCTCTCGTCTATGGGAAATATTCTGTTCGCCGTGATGGGTGTGCTTCACCTCATTGCCTCTGTTGTACTGTGGAAGATGGTGCGGCCTGAACGTCCGGGACTGTACGTGAAGAATGTTTAAAATCAAATAACAATGGAAACAAAAAGAACTTACACCGAGCCGGCGAGGGAGATTCCGATAAGAGACAATGTGGACATTCTCGTTGTCGGAGGTGGACCTTCGGGCATCATGGCCGCACGCGCCGCTGCCGGCAAAGGTCTTAAAGTGATGCTCATCGAAAGCCGTGGCTATGTCGGAGGCAACCTGACCCTCGGTCTGCCGATCCTCGGATTTCTCGGCCGGAAAGGCAATCAAGTCATCGAAGGCCTGCCTCAGATGCTCATCAGCAGACTCAGAGCCAAGGGCAAGGCTTCTGAACACAAACCGTGCAAGAACCACGTCAGCCTCACGATCATTGACCCGGAAGCCGTAAAGGACGAGGCTTTGGCCATGCTGGAGGAAGTCGGGGTGATAATCCTGATGTACGTGTTCTGCTCTGGAGTAATCAAGGAGGGAGATGATGTCAAGGGTGTCTTCATAGAAAGCAAGGAAGGCCGTGAGGTGATCATGGCGAAAACAGTCATTGACTGCACCGGAGACGCTGATGTCGCATTCAAGGCCGGAGTGGAATGCCACAAGGGCGACGCTGACGGAGGCATGCAGCCGCCGACATTGATGTTCTCCATGAGAGGGGTCAATATGCCTGAGCTCAGGGACGCGATCGTGAACCATTCGGAGGAATTCGACATGGATGTGATGCCGACCGAGCAGTTCAAGGACGGTCCGTTCATTGTGGTCGGTTTCAGGAAGAAGATCAACGAGGCCAGAGAGAAGGGCTATGAGATCCCAGTGGCAAGGACAATCCTCATCACAGGTCTTGCCGATGATGAGATCTGGGTGAATATGTCCAGAGTCTGCGGCGTGGACTCAACCAATCCAGAAAGCTACACCGAAGGGGAAATCAAGGCCCGCTTCCAGAATGATGAGGTGGAAAGATACCTCAGGGATTTCATACCAGGATTCGAGAACGCGTGGAGAGACAGGGTGGCTCCGTTCATGGGTATCCGCGAAAGCCGTGTCATCAAGGGAGAATATGTCCTGACTGCGGACGACATCCTGAACTGCCACAAGTTCGAGGACGCGATAGGAGTTGGAAGTTATCCTGTGGACATTCATCACAGCCACGGAGATGACTGCACGATGATGTGGTGCCCAGACTGCTACGATCTGCCATACCGCATGCTGGTTCCGGAAAAGGTCGGAAACCTGCTCGTAGCCGGACGGTGCGCCTCCATGACTCACGAGGCGATGGCCTCGGCCAGAGTGATGTCCACGTGCATGGCAATGGGTGAGGCTGCCGGAAGGGCTGCAAGGATCGCCTTGTCGGAAGGCGTGCCTGTCGCCAAGGTCAATGTGGCCGAAGTGCGCAAGGAGCTCAAAGAAACCGGAGCCTACCTCAGGGACTAATGAATATGACCGTTCAACCAACATTCGTTCTCTTATGAATATATTGAAAAACAAGACCGTAATCCTGATTGCGTTTCTCGCTGCCGTGAGCATCACTCCGGCAATGGCCGCCGGGAAAGGTCTCAGCCGTGACCCTCAGGAAAAAGGCACGCACAGGATAATGACATGCAACATCCGCATAACCGGACTGCCGGAAGACGCCAAGAAGCCGGGCTGCACCTGGGAAGAAAGACGTGAGGTCTGCCGGGACGTCATATTGGCCCAGAAACCCGACATCATCTGCTTGCAGGAGGTCATCTATGACTCTAATGAGTACATGAAGAAAGAGTTGAAAGGCTACACCTCGTTCGGATTCGCCGGTCCTGAAATGGACCCGTTTACGGAGGGCTACCATTTCATTGGAAAGAACGTGATCTTCTTCTTGACATCCAAGTACGAGATGCTCGGCGCAGGTTGTTACTGGCTGTCTGAAGAACCTCTCATCGGAGGTACTGTCTCATGGGGAACAACTCGTGCAAGGCATTGTAACTACCTAAGACTCCGTGACAAGAAAACCGGTGAGGAGTTCCGTATAATCGACACCCACCTTGACCACAAGTCAGACAACGCAAGACGGGAACAGGCCAGGATGCTTGCCGAGGAAGCCGGGCAATATGCTGATGATTTTCCGCAGATCATCTGTGGAGATTTCAATTCAAGCATCTCTGACGGCGCGGCCCAGACGCTGCACGTGGCAGGATGGAAAGACGCCTACGAATGGATGGGATTCCCGGACCGTTTCTCCTTTCACGGGTTCAAAGGCGAGAAGTACACCAAGAAGAACACCCGCATCGATTTCATCTACCTGCACGGCAAGGTCAAGCCGGTTCACTGCCGCATGATCACAGAAGGGGTCAATGGCATCCTGCCGAGCGACCACTACTTTGTTATGGCTGACGTCAAGGTTGGAGACTGAAGTTACATTGACAACTTCGCATTAGGCCACCAGGCGGACTATGCAAATCTAAATAGTTCGGTTGCGTGAAGCAACATTTTCCGCTCAAAGCGGTATGAAAAAAAACGAAAATCCCGATTTTTGCACGTTACCAAAAATCGGGATTTTATTTTTTCATACCGGTTGTCAATCAAAACTGAGCAGGGTGTCGTCCAGCCACTTGGTTCCTACAAGAGATTGATAGTTGCCGGTGTCTTTGCCTGAGCGGAAATTACGGAAATATTGGTTCTGCGAAAGGACTTTCCCGTCAACGGAGGTCAGTTTGAGGGTCACGATGCAGAGGCCGTCCGGTACGTCAGCGATATCAATTACCTGAGTCGTCGTGTCTTCCGCGGGACTTACTTGAGCTGTTTTTGAATATACTTCCTCACCATTCGGATTGACTACGGAAACGCTGGCGGTAAGGTTTTTCTGATCACCACAGCTGGCGTTAACCACCTCAATCCGGCAAGTGGCCGGGTTCAACTGGATGTGCAACGGCTCACAGGCTTTCTTCACGGCGGCACAGGCGGCCGTAGGACGGAACCAATAGTCGTAGGTCTGCCAGGCAAGGCTTGGCCAGGCGCTGTGAGACATCCAGATCAGAAGTCCCTTGTGTCCAACATTGTTGGCCTCGTACATCGCACGGTAGCCGTCATAGTTGACCCACTGGGCATATTTCGCGAAAGTCTCGGCGGATTCCATAGCCTGCTCACCGAAACGCCTTCTGACCATTCCGACAAATGCGGTGTCACCCTGAGCGCCGGTGCGGGTGAAATCGTGCTGTCCCCAGACATCGTTCGTTGGCCAAAGATGGTCTGAAGTAAGCATCCGAGACAGGCTCTCATATTCCATAATCGCAGGCATTCCCCTCTCGCTGTGAAACTTGGAGGTCGGGTTCTCGAAGTAGAACGAAGGCTCGACCGCACGGTACGGGCCGTGGCCGCTTACTCCATCATCAGCCGAACTTGGAATATAGACGATGTCGGAATGCAGGGTGTTGACGGTCTCAATCAGGCCAGCGTTCAAAACAGCCGGAGGATAGCCCTCGTTACGTCCGCAGTATAGTCCGATGCTTGGATGCTTGCGGATAAGGCTGACATAATCCCTGGCATTGTCAAGGAACATCTCATTGTCATCCGGATCAGGACCGTCAGCCGGATTCGCAAGCCAGAAGTCCTGCCAAACCACGATTCCATACTTGTCGCAGGCATCGTAGAACTCCTCATCGCCTGTCTGGCCAACCCAGTTACGGATCATATTCAGGTTCATATCCCTGTGCATACGCGCCGCGGTGTCATATTCCTCAGCACGGTAGCGGAGATTATATTCACTGAAGCCCCAGTTGCCGCCTTTTGGGAAGAAGCGGCGGCCGTTGATGAACATTTTCAGGTCGCTCATCACATCGCTGTATGTGAATTCCCTGATGCCCGCCTGCCATTTGATTGAGGTCATCGCCTCGGCCGCACCGTCAGGTGTGAAGGAGAACGAGGCTTCGTGAAGCGTCGGCTCACCATAGCCATTCGGCCACCAAAGGTCGATCTTCTGATCTTTCAGTTGTGAATATTCCTCCGGTGTGAATATGACCGCGCCGCTCTCCCCTGCCTTCAATGAGACAGGCTTCGCGAATTCTATATTTCCGACAGAACCGCGCAAGATTCCGCTGATGTCCTTGGAAGAGATGTCCTCGACTTTCACAGAGAATGTCATCGAGGCAAGGCCGTCTGTCACTTTGCTTTGGACAAGCGGATCGCTTAATCTTACAGCCTCAACTTTTTCTATCCGGACATCGTTCCAGATTCCCATATCACGGCCTCTGACTGTCGGCATCCAATCCCAGCCTACCGTGGCGTGGAACGTCGGGTTATCAGCACCAAGCTGACCTCCATTGAAGTCAGGACTCTCTGCGTTCTTTTCCTTGACAGCGGCAAAGTGGGCTGGCTTTATGATGTGCACGGCTATGACATTGTTCTCGTTTTGAATCAGATCCGTAATGTCGAAACTTGCGCGCTTGAACGCTCCCGCAATGTTTCCGACATAACTCCCGTTTAGATAAACTTCGGCTTTCCAATTGATTCCGTCAAAGGATAGGAAAAGCCGCTCGCCTTCCTGACGCTTTGTCGCTTCGACAAGCCCAGCGACAGAACTTGGTGTCCATCTGTACCAGAAATCAGAATTGAAATACGACTCCGAAATCTGAAGGTTATTGTCAGCGATTCCCGGATCCGGAACTGCCCCGGCGGCTATATAGCTGTAAAGAACTGTTCCCGGCACGACAGCAGACAGCCAGGACGAATCGTCATATTCATTGGTGGAGACAGCCTCTCCGCTCCCGGCGACAGCGGAAGCACGTTGAAGTCGCCATTCAGGTTTGGTATCTTCTTTCGCCTGAGGTCCAAAGACTTCCATCTCGCCCAATGCGAAATGGCCGCTCTCATCAGCGCCTTCCATCGAAAGACGGACATAACGGGCGTCACCTACCGCTTTGAATGAATATGTCAGCGAATCTGTCTGTGGAAGATCCGCGACCTTTTTCCAGTTCTCCGCGTCGTCCGAGATCTCAACACTACCATTTTTAGCCTTATGGATCCAATGAAGGCGTAATTCATTGAATCTCTTTTTAGAACCAAGATCAACATAGACCCACTGCGGTTTGTCGTCAGCACTCATCCACGCGCTTGAGTAGACTTCGGATGGCAGAACATTGAAACCACGGGACTCTTTTGAATCATAAGGTCCGGTGTCAGAACTCTTCCCGAATGATGGTTCCGTTGAGAAATCCACAGCATATACCACCCAAAAAAGAGCCCCTTCCATATTGAACTCAATCTTGAAATGATCGAAATCAACAGCGTCATTCAAAGGTATTTCCAAATCCAACTCACGGACAGGGAATGTGATCGTCTCAGTCTGCTTGTTCGGGTCAGTGATGACCTCCGGATAACGCTTGTTTCCCGGCAGTCCGGAATTTCCGATGAATCCGACCTGTCTCATTCCGACCTTCGAGTCCCCAGCAAGACAAGAAATCGACCACCCTTTCGCAGGTTCCTCATAAACAACATATCCCCGGACACGCACGCAGGCAGCTGAAAACTTCTGGGCACTCCATTCATATTCAATGAAATCAGACGCACCTTCCAACCTGTTGCTTGAATATGGTCCCGCGTCCAGCGTCCATTCCTTCTCGCGCCGTGGCAGTTCCCCCTCAGCCGTGCAGACTTTCAGCCAAGCCGGCTCTGAAGCCGCCACACCCCCATCCGTGACCAGCTGTGCCGTAAGGTTATAATCATAAGAAGACGAAGCGTATGCAGCCTTGTTCAAGGCGATATTAACAGTCGTGTCGTTCGGTGAGCAACCAACCATAGCCGCGACAACCATCATCGCGGCGGCATCGGACAATTTCTTGATAGACATAACTTATTATTAATCAGTGAAAGCGGAGGATACAGGATTCGAACCTGTGGGGCCTTTCAGCCGACTTGTTTTCGAGACAAGCACCATAAACCACTCGGACAATCCTCCGTGTTTTGCGATGCAAAATTAATAAATTTCGGAATAATTATCAATTTGTGGACGGATTTATCATAAGATGTTTCCGGATTTCCTCCTTGGTCAGCGAAACGGCGATGAGGAACTGGGCGAGAATATACGTCAGCATCACCCAGAAACCACGCATCGGAACTTTTAGATCAGTAAAGACACCTGTCGCCAGAATCGTGTCAGATATGACAAAAAGGACATAACCGATGACGGTCACAACGTAAAGACGGCTTTTAGTTTCAATCGCGGCCATTATTCCGGCGTGGATGACAAAAGCGAAAACGCAGGCATAAGCCGTGACGCACATTCCCATAAAGCCTTTCACAGCAAATAATTGAGAGGCTATGCTCATAATGGTGATCAACAGCGCAAGAATGACAAAGCTGAATATTCTTTTATGTCCATTCTTGTCAGGATATGGAATTGTGCATAAATAGAACAGGTGTCCTATGAGAAACGCGAACAGCCCCGCAAGAAAAAAGCCCTGATCGCTGAACATAAGCAAGACATCCCCAAGTGCCCCGAACGCCATAGCCAGCATTAAAGTGGCGACCTTGCGCCCACGGACATCATTCTCCTTCAAAAGCAGCCAACAAAACAACGCCAGCGACGGCACGATCAAAGGCTTGGTGCACATCGCAAGAATATGTCCGCCAACGAATTTGCCGGCGAGATTCCCGACCGACGAAAAGATGAAAATACAGAGCGTCAACTGACGCGGCATCTTTAAAGACTTCATATTCATTGAATATTTCAGTGAATATACGCAATAATATTCCCGTTTGCAACCTATTCCTTCAAGGATAGTTTCCGCACAGACAATGGAATAGGATGAATTGACTCCGGCTCGATATTCCGTCTCACCGCATCCACCAAATTTCGCAGTGTCAAATCTCTGGCCCGCCTGGACAGCTCACACTCCCAAACCACAATCACATTCCATCCCAACGCCTCAAGAGCCGCCACTTCCTGCGCGTCCCTCTCCTTGTTCCGCCGGATCTTCTCCTGCCAGAACTCCACATTCGACCGAGGCATCCTGAACTTGTCGCATCCTGGATGCCCGTGCCAGAAGCACCCGTTTATGAATATCACAGTATGGTACCTCCTCAGCACGATGTCCGGGCATCCCGGCAGCCTTCTGGAATGCAACGAATATCTGAACCCTTCCGAGTGCAGCCACCTCCGCACGACCATCTCCGGCCGTGTGTCCTTTCCCCTGATCCGCGACATGCAGTAATGCCGCTGCTCCCGTGTCATCGTGTCAGACATTTCTCTAAGACGCTCTTACCTAAGAAAACACGAAGATAACAATATTAACGATTCCGAAGAGCGTAATTCATGGACTATTACGCTTTGGGAAAGTAAAAAAGATCTTCAGAAGCGTGAATATGTAAAAATAACGCCCGCCCTGTAACCAGAGCGGACGCCTGAAGTTTTATCCCAAATAAGGATTGTGAATATCTCTACTTCTTTGTTATACGGGCTGTCCATCCGCCGCCTGGAGCCATGTGGATCTTGACTTTCCGGTCAGCGGGAACCGAAACGAGTTCACGCTTGTAGTCGCGGGCGGCGCGGTCGGCGTTGATGCCGTCGCGGAATATCTCCATTGTCCAGTCGCCATCGCCTAAGAAGCCGAGATCCAAGGTCAGGTCACGGGCTTTCCAATCGTTGAGAGAACCGACGTACCAGACATCGCCGCTGCGGCGGGCAAGGGTGATGAAACGTCCGAGGACTCCGTTCACGGCCACGCTCTCATCCCAGACTGTCGGGCAGTCCGCGATGTACTTCGTGCACTCCGGCTCGGCCATATAGTTGGACGGAGAGTCACACAGCATATTCAAAGGAGAGTCGAAGACGACATATTCAGCGAGCTGGTGACAGCGGGTACCCTGGCTCATCGCCTCGGAATTCACAGGATGATAGTTCTTCTGAATGGCGTTGCGCATCGCACCCTGAGTGTAGTCCATCGGGCCGGCGGCCATTCTGATGAACGGTACGGTGACATCGTAGGTCACCTGATCCACGTCGGACTTGCTCCACTTCATCTGTTCCAGACCGAAAACTCCTTCATAATTGATGACGTTAGGGTACGTACGGTTGAGTCCGACAGGCTTGAACGCACCGTGGAAATCAATCAGAAGTCCGTATTTAGCCGCGGTCTCGGCGGCGCGCCTGAAGAAATCAACCATATATTGGTCGTCACGATCCATAAAATCTACCTTGAAGCCCTTGATTCCCATCTCGGAGTAATGCTTGCAGACGTTCTCCATATCCCTGTCGAAAGCATAGTAGCCGGCCCAAAGGATGAGGCCTACGTTGTGCGCTTTGGCATATTCACAAAGCATCGGGAGATCGATCTCAGGGATGATCTGCATCAGATCGGCTTTCTTGTTGACAGCCCAGCCTTCATCGAGAATGACATATTCGATGCCGTTCTTCTGAGCGAAGTCGATGTAGTACTTGTAGGTGTCGTTGTTGATGCCGGCGCGGAAGTCCACCCCGTAGAGGTTCCAAGCGTTCCACCAGTCCCAAGCGACTTTTCCAGGCTTCACCCAGCTGAAATCCTGCGATGGATCGGCCGGCTTGCCAAGCTTCCAGACCATATCATTAACAGCCAGATCGGCATCATTCGTTGACACCATTATAATCCTCCAAGGGAAGGATTCAGCAGCTGTGCAGGCGGCAAGATATTCCTCACGCTCCTTGACAATGCCCTGAAGCATATTATGTCCGCCCTGCTCGACAGTCTTTGGGTACGGAGCGAAACGTCCTGAAAGAGTTGTCGCGTCACCTTCGTTGTAAAGGTACATTCCAGGATAGTCAACCAGATCGGACTCAGTGATCAGAACCTTCATTCCACCTTCCGCAGACACCGCGATCGGAAGAAACGCAAGCCTCTCCTTGTTCCACTGCGACAGGGCATGGATGGAATAAGTGTTCTCAAAGGAGTTCCAATACTGGTTCTCAAGGGTTTCGGTGTGCTGTTTCACATAGGGGACGTACGCATCCCAATCCTTGGCGAAATTGAACTGCGCCTTCTCCGCCAAAACCTTTGAATCATTCTTCAAAGAACTTGTGAAACGGTAGGCCACACCTTCGTCATAGGCGCGGAACGTCAGCGTGAACTCTTTGAATATGATGGAGATCTCATTGTAATTGTCGCGGACCACAGCCTTCTTGTAGGCAATGGCAGGAAGAGTCTGGTCCACACTTGCCTTCCTCACTTTGCGGACCTTGTCATTCTCTCCGAACACGATGCCGCCGGACAGGGTCATGGAAATCTCTGACGGTTCGATGAGGCTGACGGCGTCCCTCGCCACCGAGTAAGAAACTGTCTTTCCGATGGAGACCGTGGCTGTGAGGTGTCCGTCCGGGGATGTGACTTTATAGGTCGCATCCTTGGCCGCGGATGGAAGAAGAGTTGCGGTAATAACCACAAATGATACCAAAATAGCTTTGAAATTCATATTAAATATAAATAATGTGTTGTTTTTTTCGGTGATAAAGATACAAACTATCTTTGAATATTCACGCGATGATTCAAAATCAGTTGAAAAATTGGAAAATTGAAAAATATAACTATTTTTGCGAAAATGCGTGTTATGAGCAATCCACCAATGAACTCGAAATAATCACGGTCATTCCGTTTAGCCTGATGATCAATAGCAATCAATAAATTAGCATTCAAGACCATGATGAGAAAATTACTCACTTTCCTCCAGGCTGTCGCCATCGCCACACTTATCGCTGGCTGTGGCGGGACCGGATCAGAGAACGAACCGGAGATCACATTTGAGGACGCGAACTTCAAAGCCTACCTGGTCGCCAACTTCGACACAGACAGAGACGGTGAGATCAGTCAGATGGAGGCATTGGGGATCAAAGACATCAATGTCAGCACCGAGGACATCGCATCCGTCTCTGGAATTGAATATATGACCAATCTTGAGACCCTCATATGCCGTGGCACATTCAACAATGGAGATGCCAGCGGGTTGCTCACGTCTATTGATGTCACTCACAATAAGAAATTAACGTCCTTGGATGTCGGGTGCAATGTCCTGACCAGAATTGACATCAGCAACAACACTGAACTCACGGAATTGTCTTTTGAGAATAACAATCTTACCACCATTGACGCGGGGAATAACGTCTCGCTGATCAGAATTAACGGTGACAGCAATAAACTGGAAACAATAATTCTGCCGCTAAGCAAATCACTGGCCGTTCTCAGTGTTAGATACAACAAACTTACATCTCTGGACGTGACACGGAACGAAGGGCTCGACTCCTTGGATTGCGAATGGAACACATTGTCAGAGCTCGATCTGTCCCGCAACACGTCTCTTGTTTATCTTAATTGTGGGGTAAACAAGCTGAACACATTGGATTTGTCCCACAACACTGAACTTGAGGAATTGGTTGCATATACCAACCAGATGACCATGCTGGATGTTTCCAAATGCAACAAGATTAAAGAATTGGATTGTGGATCAAACCACCTTGAAACGCTTGATATCGGACGATGCACAGAACTAAGGATCCTCGATTGCGAATGGAACGGTCTTGATGAATTGACAATACCTCCGATAACCAGTTTGTACAAGTTATACTGTGGTGGCAACTATCTAAAGTCCTTAGACATCTCCGCAAACACTGGTTTAAGGACATTTGACTGCTCCGGCAATCAAATCAAATCATTGGATGTCTCCAATAACACTGCATTGAATGACCTGAATTGCTCCGATAATAAAATTGAGACTCTGGACATTTCCAAGCTGACGAATCTCAAGAACCTGTATTGCGATGATAACCCGCTGTCCACACTATACATATTCAAAGGTCAGCTGGATGGTCTGAGAAAAAAGGAGATTCCTGACGGAGTCAAGATAATAGACGGTTCAACCACAGGCGGCAACGACGACACGACCACCGGCGGAAAGATCACTTTGGAATAACCAATTAAACATAGCCGAAAAATGAAGTTATTGAATATATTCACGAATATCCTGGTTCTGTCATCGATGGCGGTTTCTGTAGCCTGCAATGAGACAGAAGAGCGCGGCTCCGAGGCACGCACCATCAACGCGGTGATAGTGCAGCAGCCAGACACAAGAACATCATTGAACGGTCCGGATGCGAACGGAGTTTACAAGACGGTCTGGTCACCCGGAGATCAGATAATGGTCTTTTCCGGAGATTTAGCATGTCGCTACATCCTCAAATCCGGAGAGAACACCAACAAAGGCGTATTCGAGGGGTATGGAAACTCGGAAGATCTTGTGGCCGTCTATCCTTTGTCAATCGGGATCAGCAGGACTGGGGCGACTATCGAAGTCGGACTGCCTGAAGTTCAGGAATATGTCAGCGGAAACATCCCGCTCGGCGCCTATCCTATGCTCGGAATCTACGGCGACGAGACATTTTCGTTCAGAAACCTGTGCTCGGTTCTGAAGGTTCCTATGTTTGGAGACGCGACAGTCAAGTCAATCACTTTCACCCCGAACAATGCCGGTGTCAAAGCCTCTGGCAAGGCTGTCATCAATGTCAATTCGACACAACTGGAGATGGACGACAACTCCAAGCCATCCGTAAAACTTGATTGTCCGGACGTGAAACTGTCCGCTCAGCCGACCGATTTCCATTTTGTGGTTCCGGCGCAGATATATCCCGGCGGCTTCACGCTCACAATCGCCACAGACAAAGGAGACGTTGTCAAGACTCTCAAATCTGACATAACCCTTGACCGTTCGGTACTCTACCCTATCGAGGCCTTCGAATGCAAGATTGACAGTAAGGAGAACATCATCTTCGAGGACGCTAACTTCAAGGCTTATCTGGTCGCCAACTTCGACACTGACGGTGACGGTGAAATCAGCAAGGAGGAAGCGCTTGCCATCACGAAAATAATAGTCGGCACCAAGGACATCGAATCACTGGCAGGTATCGAGCACATGGCCAATCTTACAGAACTAAGATGCGAAGGACCGTGGAGTATTTTTGAACCAGAGGAAGACCCGGAGGGAAAACTGAAAACCCTGGATGTGTCAAAAAACGTGAACTTGACAATACTTTACTGCGGTTTCAACCAGCTTACATCCCTGGATGTGACAAACAACCCTAAAATCGAGCAATTACGCTGTGCAGGCAATAACCTGAACAGCCTTGATGTCAGCAAGAACACAGAATTAATAGAGTTCGAGGCCTATAACAACAGACTCTCCTCCATTGATGTCAGCAACAACCCAGAACTTGAATATATCGATCTGACCAATAACCAGATCAAATCAATTGATGTAAGCAACAACCCAGAACTTGATTATATCGATCTGACCAATAACCAGATCAAATCAATTGATGTAAGCAACAACCTTGAACTCGAAAGGATTACATGTTCCGACAACAAATTGACTTCAATTGATGTCACAAATAATCAGAAGCTGACTACATTGAATATTAGCGGCAACAGCATAGTCAAGATTGACCTCGGAAACAATCCTGAACTAAAACATTTAATCTGTAATAAAAACAAGATTTCCGAGCTTGAACTCAGTAATAACAAAAAACTGAAGAGTTTGAACGTAAATGACAACAATCTCACATCTCTTACGGTGAATTGCTGTCCGGAAATCAAAACATCGAAAGCAAATAACAACCTTATCAAAGAGATGGACATTTCCGAGTTGACAAGTCTGTTTGATTTCTATTGTTCAGGCAATCCACTTGAGACACTGTACGTCTTTGATGGGCAGATTGATGCACTCTTTGAAAAAGAGATTCCATCAACCACAAAAATTGTAGTGAAAGGCACCGAACCCGGTGAGGACGAGGTGTTCACAGTCACCCCGACTCTGTTCGATATTGACGGCTACGAGCAGGACATCACGATGACAGTGACGGCGAACATAAGCTATTCGATTGACTCGCAGCCAGAATGGATCAGCAAAAAGTCCGATAACTCAGGCGTGTACACATTCACGGTCAGCGCGAACACAACTTCTTCCTCAAGAAGCGGCGAAATCATATTCAAGAATGTCAACAACTCATTTCTGACGGTGACGGTCAAGCAGGGAATCCAAACCTACACATCATCTGACTACAGTCAGGACGGACAGGTGACCAAGATTCATTCGGCGACTGTCGGCAAGGGAATCGACGTGGTGTTTGTCGGAGACGCGTTCGCGGACAAGGATCAGGATCTTTTCAACAAGTACGTCAAGCTTGGCAAGGAGGCTTTCTTCACCGAGGAGCCGTTCAGGAGCACGAAGGACAGGTTCAACATCTACCGGATCGGTTCAGTCTCGAAGAACGGAATCATCACGCAGGAAGGCGGAGACACCAAGTTCTCGGCGCAGTTCGGAGAAGGCACGGCCATCAGCGGCGATAATGAGGCTGTGTTCAGTTTCGTACAGGAAAAGATACCGTCAGTTGATCTTACAAAGACCATTATCTTCGTGATCATCAACAAGGCCAAATACGCTGGAACCTGTCATATGTACAGTAACAATCAGGCTGTCTGCTACGTTCCTCTCTGCCGCGATGAGAACGACTACGCACAGACACTAAGGCATGAGGGCTGTGGCCACGGATTCGGCAAACTGGCGGATGAGTACTTCTACACATCACAAGGCACGATCCCGACCAAAATGATAGCACAACTTAAACAGTGGAAAGGTTTCGCCAACGGATTTTACGAGAATGTGGACCTGACATCCGATCTGAACACCATCCTCTGGTCAAAATTCATCTCCGACTCAAGATATTCAGGTAAGGTTGGCGTCTATGAAGGTGGCTATACCTACCCTTACGGAGTCTATAGACCGACTGATAACAGCATCATGCGCTACAACACGGGAGGTTTCAACGCCCCGTCCAGAGAGGCTATCTACAAGAAAATCATGAAGTTCTCCGAGGGTAACGCATGGACTTACGACTACGAGACATTCGTGGCGTTCGACGCTCCGGCAAGAAGCGCCGAGGCCGTCACCAGAGCCGCCGCTCAATGCGCTGCCGTTGACAAGGCCAATTTCATCCCTCTCGCCCCGCCGGTGATGGTCATGGTTGACAAATGATGCCAAAGTCAAGAATATCCACACTCCTGGCGCTAGCGCTGGGACTAATCTCAATCTCCAGTGCCAGGACAAAAGTCCTGGCACTGGTGCTTTGAGTCAAGCGATGTCTGGCACACGGACAGGGATGACTACGGCTCCAACAACTACTTGAAACCGGACTGGCTGTCGGCATGATAAGTGCCGGAGCCGGTTACAGCGTGGTCACTACCGCATCAACGCTCACGGCCGCACCAAAATCACGATGTGCAGACATCAGTCAACCTTGATCTTCAACGAATATTTTCCTGCGGTCATCGTCTTCGGCTTGCCGTTTGAAGCCTTGACAGTGGCAGTTGTGCCTTCCGGAACCTCAATTGCGAGCGAGGCGACATGAGACTTGACAGACTTGCGGCTGATTGAGACGCGGATCATTCCGTAATGGGTCTCAAGAGCGGCGGAAGCGGTCTTCAAAGTTCCCAGCTGAGGCTTGACCTCGAAAGTCTGGAAGCCAGGTGCCGTCGGCTCGATTCCGCAGAGCTTCTGACTCAGAATCGTAAGCGGGCCTCCACTCCAGGCGTGGTTGATCGTGCCGCCGCCAAAGCCTTCGCTGCCGATGCCCCAACCCTCGAACAAGGTTGTGTAGTCGTAGGCGAGCATCTTGGCGTAGCGGGATTTCATCCTCTCAATGGCGAAATCAGCGTGTCCCATCTGGAAAAGAGCCTCCAGGACGTACTTCTCCATGTAAGGGCTGGCGTGATGTTCCTTTTTAAGAGTCTCGAACAGAGCCGGATACTTATCCGGTGAGGCAAGGCCGGAAACAATGGCCATAGCCTGCGCCCGGTCATCAGTCTGCTTCTTGTAGTCCGGATCACGGTAGGCCGAACCAGTCCAATACTGAGCGTCAAAACTGTCGGAGATTCTTTTCATCAAAGCCTCAAGCATCTTAACATCCTTCTGCTTGCCGAGAATGCGGGCGAAATCCTTTTGAGACTTGAGGGCAAGATAGTACCAGCAGTTCGTCAGGACCTCGGTGTCGATGTCGTCGCCCCAGTCGCCCCAGTTCCAGTCGCCCGGACGGACGTTCAGAAGACCGTTGTCCTTGAATTCCCAAAGACCGCTTCCGAGCAGATAGCGCTCCACCTTAGGATAGACCTCGGCCACGAAGGTGCTGTCGCCGCTGAACCAGTACTGGGTGTGGAAACCGTACCAGCCCACGGATGCGAGCATCTGGAGCGGGAGTTCTATCACACGGTTGCCGGCCGGCACCGGAGAATAGATCACCCCGTTAGCCTCCTGCCAGTTCACCAGCTCAAGGATACCCTTTCTGGCAAGCAGCTGGCCTGACGGTGACAAAGCGTAGAACGCCTCTCCAAGTTCGTTCACCTCATCGCCCCACCACTGCGCGCGCTCGCGGTCCGGGCAGTCCATGTAGGTGTCGCGCATGGTGATGTAAAGCGTTCTGGCCGAGCGTTTCCAAAGCTCGTTGAGGAACGGGTCCCCGCACTCGAACGTCCCCGAGAACTCCGTGTCGTAGCCGGTCTCGCGGTACATGAGGTCCACGACCTTCACTCCTGAAGGCACGATGTACCACACCTCGTGGCCGTTCATCCAGCCCAGGCTTTCATATTCCTGCACCCCGTCCCGGGTGATGTACTCGGCGCGCACGTTGTTCGCGCTGCCACCGAAGTAGTTGTCGGTCATGATCCTGACCATCTCGCCGCCTTTGGCCTCGACTTTCAGGTAAGGAGTGACCTGCGCATTGTAGGGCAGCTTGCAATAGAGCGTGTCATTGGATTGACGCACAGAGACATATTCCTTTAGTCCATAGTCTTTCCACATCGGGATCGGACGCTCGGCCATCCGCCCCATCGCAGGCCAGGCCATCTCGTCCACATTGTCGGCTCCGTGCATCTTGCCGCGGACATCGAACCCAGGCATATTCCAGCCCGGCATATCCTTTCTCGCGTCGAACCTTATGTTGCTCTCCGGGAGCCGGTAGTTCGGATGAGGAGCGTCCGTGCTGCCATAGGCAGGATTGAGGGCGCAGACCCAGGACTGATCCGAGAGAATCTCCAGTCCGGGCGAGACCGCCTCGAAGATCAGGGCAGCCTGGCCGCTGCTGTTGTGGCTGAAGCCCTGCTTGCCGAAGTGCCAGAGAAGGATCGCTATCGTGTTGTCGCCTTCCTTGAGGAAAGGGGCTATGTCCACCATGTCGTAATAGGTTCCGTTCGGGAACGGTCCACGCTTGAGCCCACCCTCGAAGACAGCGAGTTCGCCATTGATCCACATCCAGTACTTTGAATCCACCGCGATCCTGGCGATAAGTTTGTCCGGACGTTTTGTCACATTGACTTCCTTTCGGTAGGAAATCCAGGTGTTTGTCGTGCTCTGGACCCAAGGATGAGTGATCCAATGGGCCTTCCAGTCGGAACGGGACTCCGCGCCGGCGAATGAGGCCGAAGCAAGGGTCAAGGCCGCGGCGATGGCGGTCTTTCTGATCAGATTTGAAAGTTTCATTGTCATATACATTGATTACTAACTCTCGTGTTAAATGGCCAGCAGCGGCCGGACCTTGGAAGTTCCGCGCCAAGGTTGAAAGACAAATATAATCATTTTCGTCGATGAAAAACGGGTGTTCGTCGATTTGAGTTGAATAAAATCCACCGCGCGACTACTTTCGCCACCGGATTTTGATCATCAATGAATATGAAAAAGTACGTTATCATCATTATCACAGCCCTGACGGTCGTCTCTCTGACCGCCGGTGCCCAGGCTAAGAAATGGACGTTGCAGGAATGCATCGACTACGCCGTAGAGAACAATATAGCCCTCCGGCAAAGCAGGAACGCGCATCTGGCCGGACTTGAGGACACGTATCAGGCCAAAGCGGCTATGTTCCCTACACTCAATGCATCAACGAGCCAAGGAATCACAAACAGACCGTTCTCGGAAAACGGGAACAGCACGGTTGTCGGATCGGATGTCTATAGCACATCAAAGGCAACCAGTTGGTCCGGGAACTACGGATTGAACGCAGGGGTGACTCTCTACAGCGGAGGAAGTCTTCGCACGGCTTTGAAGCAGAGCCGTCTGCAGAACTCTGTCGATTCGTTGTCCGTGGAAGAGAACACAAATGATGTCGTGATTTCCATCGTCAAGGCTTATATGCAATGCCTTTACGCCGCTGAGGCTGTCAAGGTGAGCGAGAGCACGGCGGAGACATCAAAAGCGGAACTCGACAGAGCGGTCGAACTCAAGAACGCCGGGGAACTCAGCAAGGTAGATGTCGCGCAATTGGAAAGCCAGTACGCCAGCGATCTCTATCAGATAACCTCGGCTAAAGCCACTTTGGACAACTACAAACTGCAACTCAAACAGTTGCTCGAACTCGGGGTCAGCGACGAGATTGAGCTTGAAGAGCCGACCGATGACGAGGCCGGAATCCTGAGACTGCTTCCAAGCAAGGAGGAAGTCTATGCAAACGCTCTTGAATCAATGCCGGAGATAAAAAAAGCTGGTCTGAACGTACAGGCTGCGGATTTAGGCATCAGACAGGCCAAATCTGCATATTCCCCTACCCTCTCAGCGACAGCCGGAATCGGCACGACCAACGTTTCCGGAACGAACAGTTCATTCGGCAGTCAGTTGGAGAAGAACTTCAACGAGAGCATCGGCCTAAGCCTCCAGATCCCTATATTTCAAGACAGGAAGGCAAAGACGGCGGTCAACAAGGCGAAGATCGAGGCCGACAACAGCAGGTTGGAACAACTCAGTACGGAAAAGGCTCTGCTAAAGGAAGTTGAAGACACCTATCTGGAGGCGGTATCAGCCCAGTCCAAGTACACTTCCGCCAAGGAACAAGCACGTTACGCCGAACAAAGCTACGAACTCACGGCCGAGCAGTTCAACGTCGGAATGAAGAACACCGTGGAGCTGATCACCGCGCGAAACAACCTTCTTAACGCCCGCGTCCAACTCCTCCAATCAAAATACACGGCATTGATGAACAATGCTCTACTCGACATTTACCAAGGAAATTATAAAATCAATTAATATGAAAACCAAGACTTTATGGATCGCGGTCGGCATCATTTGCACCGCTGCGGCACTCTGGCTGATCTTCCGCCCTACCGGAAAGCAGACAGTCACTCTTGAAACAGCCAAGACTGAAAGAATCGACATCTCCAACTCGGTCACCGCCACCGGAACGGTTGAACCTGTCACAAAGGTGGAAGTCGGCACCCAGGTGTCCGGAATCATCGACAAACTCTACGCGGACTACAACGACATCGTCAAGGCAGGTCAGGTCATCGCTGAAATGGACAAGGTGAACCTCCAGGCCGAGCTTGTCTCCTCACAGGCACAACTCTCCGCAGCCAAGACGGAATTCGAGTACAGGGAGAAGGAATATAATAGGACCAAAACCCTGCACGACAAAGAGTTGGTCAGTGATTCTGAATATGATTCCTCGTATTATCAATACGAAACCGCAAAGAATGCGTACAACCAGGCGCAAGCATCTTTCACCAAAGTTAAAAGAAACCTTAGCTATGCCACAATAACGTCACCTATCGACGGCGTGGTCATCAGCAGAGCCGTGGAGGAAGGCCAGACAGTGGCTGCGGGATTTGAAACTCCGACCCTGTTTACGATCGCAAAGGATCTCGCCGACATGCAGGTGATCGCTGACGTGGACGAGGCTGACATCGGCCAGGTCAAGGAAGGCCAGAACGTCACCTTTACCGTGGATGCCTATCCGGACGATGTTTTCAACGGAACTGTGCAGCAGGTCAGGCTGGAGGCCACAACTACCTCGAACGTCGTGACCTACGAGGTTGTGATCACGGCTCCGAATCCGGATCTGAAACTGAAGCCGGGACTCACGGCCAACGTGACCATCAACACTCTGGAAGAGAAAGATGTGCTGGCTGTGCCGACTAAGGCGCTGAGGTTCAATCCTGACCCTGAGATGCTTAAGGGATTGGGAATCGAGGTTGACGGCATCGCTGACGAGTCCGAAAAGATAGTCTGGGTAAAGAGCGGAAACTCTATCTCGCCTAAGGCGGTGACTACAGATCACACAAGCGGAGACAAGACAGGGATCACAAGCGGCTTGACTGACGGAGAAGAGGTCGTTATAGGCCTCACGGCAGAAGCACCTAAGAAGATGGAAACGGCTGAAAGAAGTCCGTTCGCACCGGGACCTCGTGGTGGAAAGAAATAATGCCGGCAACATAAACTGGAAAAAGTATGAAAGACGTTATCAAACTTGAGGACATAAGGCGCGACTTCGTTGTCGGTGACGAGACCGTCCACGCATTGCGGGGAGTGTCCTTCACAATCACGGAGGGCGAGTTCGTCACGATAGTTGGAACCTCAGGATCAGGCAAATCCACGCTTCTGAATATTCTTGGATGCCTTGACACTCCGACTTCGGGGGAATATTACCTCGACGGGGTTTCGGTCAGGACGATGGACAAAAACGAACGCGCCACACTACGGAACCGCAAGATCGGTTTCGTGTTCCAGAACTACAACCTGCTGGCGAAGACCACGGCCATCGAGAACGTGGAGCTGCCGCTGATGTACAACCACAAATATTCCAAGAAGGAGAGGTTCGACCGTTCGGTGGAGGCGTTGAAGGCGGTCGGTCTCGGGGACAGGTTGGAGCATAAGAGCAACCAGATGTCGGGAGGACAGATGCAGAGGGTGGCGATCGCAAGAGCCTTGGTGAACGATCCTGCGGTGATTCTCGCTGACGAGGCGACCGGCAATCTGGACACGCGCACCAGTTTTGAGGTTCTGGTTCTGTTCCAGAAACTCCATTCCGAGGGTCGAACGATCATATTCGTGACCCATAACCCGGAGATCGTGAACTACAGCACACGCACCATCACACTTCGGGACGGCAGGGTCACGAGCGACGTCCGGAACGAGCATATTCTTGACGCCGCGGAGGCGCTGGCCAAACTGCCGGTCGAGAACGACCGTTGACATATTCATAGATAATTTGCCTCCGCTACGAGGCAGGACATTCATAAAAGTTTTTTGCAATGAATTTCGCCAATCTATTCAGAATAGCCCTTAAAGCACTGGGCAACAACAAGTTCAGAGGATTCCTCACAATGCTCGGCATCATTATCGGTGTCGGCTCCGTCATCACAATGCTCGCCATCGGCCAAGGCTCCAAGAAGAGCATCCAGGCCGAGATCAGCGAGATGGGATCCAACATGATAATGATCCATCCGGGAGAGGACATGAGGGGCGGAGTACGCCTCAGCGCCGATGACATGCAGACGCTGAAAGTCAAGGACTTCGAGGACATCCGCCAGGAATGCGGCCACGTCTCGCTTGTCTCCCCTTCCGTCAACTCCACCGGCCAGGCGGTCTATGGCGCCAACAACACGCCGACATCCGTCTATGGTGTCAACGAGGAATTCCTCGACATCAGAGGCTACAAGGTGCAGGACGGCGACATATTCTCGGAGCAGGACATCAAGACGGCGGCCAAGGTCTGCCTCGTCGGCAAGACCGTCATCGACCAGCTTTTCACGAACGGCGAGAACCCGGTAGGAAAGGTCATCCGCTTCGGCAGTATTCCGTTCCGCATCGTGGGCGTGCTGGAGAGCAAGGGCTACAACAGCATGGGCATGGATCAGGACAACCTCATCATCACGCCGTACACCACCGTGATGAAAAGGATCCTCGCCATAACCTACCTCCAGGAGATCGTCTGCTCCGCGCTGAGTGAGGAATATACCGACAAGGCCATCGAGGAGGTGTCGTCCGTCCTCCGGCGCAACCACAAGCTAAAGGAGTCCGACGACGACGATTTCAACATCCGCTCGCAGCAGGAGCTTTCCACGATGATGACCAGCACCAGCGATATGATGTCCACCCTTCTGGCGGCAGTGGCGGGAATATCGCTCCTCGTGGGTGGCATAGGCATTATGAATATAATGTACGTCTCCGTCACCGAGCGGACAAAGGAGATAGGCCTACGAATGAGCATCGGAGCGAAAGGCCGGGACATTCTCGCCCAGTTCCTGATCGAGGCGACACTGATAAGCATAACGGGTGGACTTTTAGGTGTGATCTTAGGCGTGGCGGCATCGTACATAGTCAAAGCCGTCCTCTCCTACCCTATCCTCATCCAGCCTTGGAGCATCGTCGTCTCCTTCCTCGTCTGCACCATAATCGGCATCTTCTTCGGTTGGTACCCGGCACGCAAAGCCTCCAACCTCGACCCGATTGAGGCCATCCGCTACGAGTAGCGGCATATCACCACCTGGCACTTAGACACACTGGTCACTGAGTTTGTCGAAGTGACAAAGTGTAGAAAAGGCAAAGCGGCATTATGTGCAGGCGACAGCGAAAAAAAGGCAAAAGTCAAATTTTGCACGTTACCAAAATTTGACTTTTGATTTTTTCGCTGTCGTTTCTTTTTATACGCTCTTTAACCCGCTTAAAGCGCCGTAATACACAATAAACTGTAAATCAACCCATTAGTTCATCACCCTTAGTTAGAGCCAACTAAAGATAACGGCTTTATTCCTTGTCTATCAATCGCTTATAAATCACGGATCCAGCCGCATCACTTTCACTGGCCTCTCATCGCCCTGGTAGAGTTGGCTGCACCAGTTGATCTTGCCGGTGTCTTGGAAGCCGCATTTCTCCATGACTCGGCCGGAAGCGGGGTTATCAACGAAATAATCACACCAGAGAGTATGGAAACCTTTAACATTGAAGCAGTAGTCGATCATCAGGCGAAGGGCCTCCGTACATATTCCTTTGTTCCAATATGGTTTGGCCACCCAGTAGCCGATTTCGGCGTCATCCTCGCCGATGCCGATGTTGCTCTCGCCGCTCGGATAATAACCAATACAGCCGATCGCCTCACCTGTATCATTCAGCTCGATCGCCCAAGTGTGGTCATTTGTGAATATATTCCTGATCACATCAAGGCTTTCCTCGAGGCTCTTGTGCACCGGCCATCCAGCACGCGGACCGACATCCGGATCGGAAGCATATCTGAACAACGTCTCGGCATCGCTTTCCTGCCAAGGCCGCAGTGTTATCCTGTTCGTTTTCATTTCACTCTTTTCTTCTTTCCGTCAGTGACTTATCAGCCGTAAAAAATGTAAACGCCAAGCGTGGCTCTGGATTTGCGAAAGGGAGAGTCAAAAAGCGGCCGCGGCATAGAGGAGATTCTTGTCAACATCATAGTGAACGGACATATTCATCGCCTCCCTATTCAAGAGGGCATAAACTCGTGATTCACTAACAATCAACCGTTGCGGCTCACGCTTCTTGTAAAGCACAGTCAGTGTAACCGCAAGGGCGACAGTCAGCAAACGTCCTATGTTCGCGGTTATGGATCCGACGGAAGATGTAGCGTCAGCGATAGGGATGGGGACCCAGATGCCGTTCATCATAATATGAAAGGAGATAGGCACCCATAGGTTATTGTCCCACACCATATACAGCCAGCTGAAAAACAGACTGCCGAGAGCGGTTACACAGAAGACCTGCAAACCGGACACGAAATCGTGTGATTGATAGAAATGTCCGAGCGTGAACAGAACCGCCGCCGGGAGAGCCGCCCAGATAAAGCGCCAGCCACAGTAGCGGTGCAGGACACCGAACAGGAATCCACGATATATCAATTCCTCAAAAAGTCCCGCGAAGACAGCGCCGAGGAAAAGTTTATCCCAACCAAACTCGACATGTCCAGCAATCAGGTTGCAGACCAACATAGGGATGCAGCACAGCAATCCAACCGCCCATCCTTTAAGAAAGTTCCTGCGGAGTCCCCAACATTCCAGAATATTCTTTCCTTTGCACACAATAGCAACCGTGATCAATGGAATGATGCAGGACAACAGATGCTTCATCAAAGAATATGCGAAAGAACCTTTCTTGAACAGGAGAGCGGCCAAGGCACTGTCACACGACACGACACGTTCACCGACATGTACCAAAGGGATGCGTGTCAGGACATAAAGCAGTGTGAATCCAGCCAGGACAACAACTGATTTTGTTAAATTCGATTTCATAAAACCCTCACAAACCATATTTGACAAGCATTTGTGTCACTACCGTGACGATACTCTACAAATTTACATAAAAACTTATGTTTATAGTAAAGGATGTTACATAAAACAATGTTTTATAAATCTGATTCATCTTAACGAATTTATCCACAATTTTGTACATTTGTATTTTCCTTCTTGCACCATTCAAGGTCTCGTAAAGACGGAAATGGATTTTGTCTAAACAAAAGTACAGGATATGAACGAGTTACTATCCAAACTTCAAAGATGCGGGATTGTCTGGATCGCGGCCGTCTTGCTGACACAGATGACGGCGGCGGCACAAGGAATCACGCTTACCGGGAAGGTTGTGGACACGGACGGGGCTCCTGTGATCGGAGCCGGGATCATCTCCATGCAGAATAAAGCAGCCGGGACCACCACGGATCTGGACGGGAAGTTCAGCTTCAAGGTGCCGGCGGGGACGGAATCCGTGCTGTTCTCTTCGGTCGGGATGAAAGATGTCGTCTACAGAATCACACCGGGGAAGACGGAGGACATCACTATTGTGATGGAGTGGGAAAGCACGCAGCTCGACCAGGTCGTGGTCACGGGGTACGCTCAGACTACCGTCAAAAGAATAACCGGGTCAGTGGCAGTCATCAATTCGGACAAGTTCGAGGCCAAGGCCATCTCGTCGGTGGACGCGCTGATGCAGGGTGAGGTGGCCGGCGTGGCCGTGTCTGCCACTTCCGGACAGCCAGGAACGCAGTCAAGGATCCGGATCAGAGGCGCGAACAACCTCTCTGGAACCAGCCAGCCACTTTGGGTTGTGGACGGAGTCCCGATGCAAAGTGACTCGCCAAGCCTCAGTTCCGAGCAGCTCGCCACCGGAGGCTTCGATGACATATTCGTGAACGGCATAGGCAACATCAACCCTAACGACATCGAGAGCATCACCATCCTGAAGGATGCCGCGGCGGCGGCCATCTACGGTTCCAGAGCGGCCAACGGAGTCATCGTCGTGACGACCAAGAAAGGCGAGGCTGGAAGGATGAGGATAAACTACAACAACACGTTCACTCTTTCGATCAAGCCGCAGAGGACACTCAACCTGATGAACTCGGCGGAGAAACTGGCCTGGGAGGACGAGCTTTGGAACGAGTTCTCGGCAAGCAAGTACGAGGAATCCCTGACGGACAACACTGTGGTCTATCCGGTTGTCGGAATCGTAGGTCAGATCAGGGCCGGGCTTGGTGGCTTCACCAAACTCAAAGGCGACACGGCGGCGCAGGACGCTCCAGCAGCTTCTCGCCAAGGAGCTTACCACAATGATCCACGGGGCTGATGAATATGCCAACGCGGTCTCCGCGTCCAAGATGCTGTTCGGCAACTCGACATCCGACGAGCTGAAGAAACTGGACGAGAAGACGTTCCTCGCCGTGTTCAGCGGCGTGCCGACCTTTGATATTCAGAAAGCCGACCTTCCTTGCAACATTCTCGATTTCCTCGCCGTGAAGACCCAGGTCTTCTCATCAAAGGGAGAGGCCAGGAAGATGGTTCAGGGCAACGGTGTGAGCATCAACAAGGATAAGGTGGCCGACATCGAGTACGAGGTCTCCAAGAAGGACATCGTGGACGGGAAGTACATCCTCGCACAGAAAGGCAAGAAGAACTACTTCATAATCAACGTTCTCTAATATGGAGAAGCCGGCAAGCACAAGGCAGCTCAAGGTTGCCAGAGAGATCCAGAAGGATCTGGCTGAAATCATACGCGGCAAGGGTATGGCAGTGTTCGGAGGCGCGATGGTGACGGTGAGCGAGGTCAGGGTCAGCCCCGACCTCTCCCTCGCCAAGACCTACGTCAGCATATTCCCTTCCGCCAAGGCTGAGGAAGTGATGAAACTTCTGAACGACAATGTCAAGGCTCTGCGCGGAGAGCTCGGCCACCAGGTCGCAAAGCAGCTCCGCATCGTGCCTGAGATTGTTTTTTATCTTGACACCTCATTGGACTACGCCGAACACATCGACGAACTTCTGAAAAAGTAGGTCACACTGTTTGACTGTCCTTAGACAACAGCACTCTAAAAAAAAGTTGACGCGCCATCATTCATCGGTGCGTCAACTTATTTTTTTTGCGCATTGATTCCGTGCACGTTACCGGATTTTATCAATCATTGACCGGATTTTTCCATATTATAATAAGGGAACAAACTATCTTTGGTCTACGAGATCCGCATAGGACCACACTGGAACTAATAACAACACATAAAAGAATGAGAAAAAGCCTTATCGCAACATTCGCTCTTCTGCCGCTCGTATTCGGATGCGGCGGAAAGGAATCTATGTCCGATCTGACGGACAGGGTCTTCAAAGTCGCCGAAGAACAATACCTCGCTATGGAGGAGAGATTGACCGGCGACACAATGCCGAGGAGTTTTTCCAATGAAGGAGAATTCATCGCTTCCAACATCAAATGGTGGTGCAGCGGATTCTACCCTGGAACGCTCTGGTACATCTATGAATATTCCGGCGATCCTCAGTTCAAGAGCCTCGCCAGGAAGAACACCCTCAAGCTTGACACGCTCAAGACGATGAAAGGAACCGACCACGACCTTGGTTTCCAGATGAACTGTAGTTATGGCAATGCCTACAGAATCACAGGGGACAAGGAATACTTAGAGCCGATCCTGACCTCTGCCAAGACCTTGGCCAAGAGGTTCTCGCCAGTGACTGGAGTTATCAGAAGCTGGGATTTCGTGCGCAAGGGAAGGGACTGGAAATACCCTGTGATCATCGACAATATGATGAACCTTGAACATCTCTGCAACGCCGGGAGCATATTCAACAATGATTCGCTGAAAGTGGTGGCGGTGACACACGCCAACACGACGATGTGCAACCACTTCCGCCCGGACTACACAAGCTGGCATCTCGTGGACTACGACCCGGAGAGCGGCGAGGTGAGGAAAAAGGAGACCGTCCAGGGTTTCAGCGATGACTCGGCCTGGGCGAGAGGGCAGGCCTGGGCATTGTACGGATTCACGATGATGTTCCGTGAAAGCGGTCACGACAGTTACCTCACACAGGCAAGGAACGTCGCTGATATGCTGCTTTCAAGGCTTCCGGAGGACGGTGTACCTTACTGGGACTTAGATTCGGACAAGATTCCTAACGACTTGAGGGACGCTTCCGCCGCAGCGATTATGGCTTCCGCTTTCGTGCAGCTTAGCACATTGACCGACGATGAGGCCAGCAATGCCAAATACCTCGCTATGGCCGAGAAGCAGCTGCGCACTCTGGCCGGACCGGAATACCTGGCGGAACCAGGCACAAACGGGAACTTCATCCTGAAGCATTGCGTCGGCTCGCTGCCTGACAACTCCGAGGTGGACGTTCCGCTCACCTACGCCGACTACTATTTCCTTGAGGCTTTGCTTAAGTACAAAAGCATCACAGACAAATAACTGATAACACATAAAACAAAACGAAATGGCAAGAAAACTTACATCATTTCTGTCTATGGCATTGACATTGGCCGCCAGCATCTTTCTAAGCTGGAGTCCGATGTACGCCGCCGGCCCGGAAAAAATCACGGGAAAAGTCACCGATGCGTCAGGGCAACCTTTGGTTGGAGTCGTCGTGATGGTGTCAGGAGACAAGACCTCCGGAACCTCGACCGACATCGACGGAAACTACGCTATCAATGTGACGGGCAGTGGTTCCGAACTGGAATATTCCTGTATGGGTTATGTCACTGTCAATGAGAAAATCAATGGCAGGAACGTGATCAACGTCTCTCTGTCCGAAGACAATGAGCTTCTGGACGAGGTCGTTGTCGTCGGCTACGGAGTCCAGAAAAAGGTTAACCTCACAGGATCCGTCGCATCAATCGACTTCGCTAAGAAGAGCGAGGGCCGCGTCATCGTCAGCACCTCGGCCGCTTTGGCCGGCCTCGCCGCCGGTATGAATGTCACACAGTCATCCGGACAGCCAGGAAGCAACGGAGCCACAATCAGGATCCGTGGTATCGGCTCGTTCACATCGTCTTCAAGCTCACCTCTTGTCCTTGTCGATGGAATCGAATGGAATATGGACAACATCAACCCGAACGACATCGCGTCCATCTCCGTGCTCAAGGATGCAGCCTCCACAGCGATCTACGGTACACGAGCCGCCAATGGTGTCATCCTCATCACGACCAAATCAGGATCAGCCGACAAGCCACAGATCAGCTACTCCTACAAGGGTATCGTCCAGATGCCTTACAATGATCTCCACTTCGTGTCTGACTATGCCAGACATATGGAACTCATCAACGAATCCTGCGACAACGTGAACACCAGCAGGGTGTTCTCACAGAGCAACATAGATCTTTGGAGGGAGAAGGCTCTCGATCCATATGGAGTGAACGACGCCGGCGTGCCTAACTATGCGGCCTACCCGAACACCGACTGGTTCGACGAGATCTTCCAGACAGGATATTCACAGGAGCACAATCTCTCGGTTTCAGGAGGCTCCAAGAAAGTGAAATACCTCATTTCCGCAGGATATCTTGACAACCAAGGTGTTATGGGAAGGTTCGGAATCAATTCCTCCACCCAGAAGGCCAACTTCAGGACTAACCTTGAGGCAGACGTGACCGACTGGTTCACTATCGGTACCAGGATCTTCGGCCAAAGGCAGAACTACGGTCTGGCAAACATCTCCAACGCATTCAACTCTCTCTACCAGACCACCCCTGGTGTCTATCCAGGTGATGTGAACGCCTGGGGAAGGCCGGCCCTCAACGCAGAGGAATCCTCCAACGCCAACAACATCTTCGGAATGATGTACGGCTCAGGAGGTTACAATGTGACTTCAAGAGTGAACGGAACCCTCTACGGCAAACTCAGGCCAGTCAAAGGACTCAGCATCGAAGCCACGGTCAACTATTCCCCTCAATTCGGAGAGAGACACACCTACGGCCGTCAGAACGGCTATTGGGACTATATGAATGACGTGCGCTACTCAAGTTCGGAGCTTGCCAACGCATCCGTCAGCAACACCACAAGCCGCAACTACAGTATGTCATCAGAAATCCTGGCAAGATACACAAAGTCCTTCGGAGATCATTTCCTCGGAGTGCTCGCGGGATATTCAGCGATGGAGTACCGCACTTGGGGATGGGGTGTCGGCAAGAAGGGAGCGACAGACTGGACTCTCAATGACCTGTCCACCTATGAAAGCCTGGAGACTTCCTCCAGCACTGCAAAGGCCGGATGGGGCCTCAGGTCATACTTCGGCCGTGTGAACTACACATTCAAGGACAAGTACCTGTTCGAGGCCAATCTCCGCGCCGATGGATCATCAAGATTCGGAAGCAACAACCGCTATGGTATATTCCCGTCTTTCTCAGCAGGTTGGAAGATACACGAGGAAAACTTTATGGAGAACACAAAGAGCTGGCTCTCAAACCTCAAGCTCAGGGCATCCTGGGGACAGGCGGGAAACAACCAGGGAATCGGCAACTACGCTTGGCAGGCCGTCTATGCAGCACAGAATATGGTTCTGGAAGGGCAGCCGACAAAGGGTCTGTACATCTCATCCCTCAGCAACGCCGACCTGAAGTGGGAGACTACCACGACTACGGACATCGGCATTGACGCCGGCTTCTTCGGCAACAAGCTCACCACCGAGATCGACTATTATTTCAAGAACACAACGAACATCCTCTACACCCCTGCCATCTATCTCACGATGGGAGAGGTCTCCGGTGTGCCTTCAAACCTCGGAAGCCTTGTCAACCAAGGTGTCGAGCTCTCGATCAACTGGAGAGATGTCATCGGCAAGGACTTCAGCTACTTTGCGGGCGTAAACTTCTCCTACAACAAGAACAAGGTCACCAAATTCAAGGGAGATCTGGTGAAGGAATGGGTTGACGGAGTATATTCCAACAACCTCGCCAACGTGACAGCCAACTCAGGCAGCGGAAAACTCTGCGAAGGCCATCCGATGGGAGAGCATTATCTCAGAAGGGTTTACAAAGGAAGCGGCAAGGGTTACACAGGCGGTGCCGTTGACCCTGGCGCAGGTCCTAAGGACGGTATGATCAGGACCCAGACCGACTTCGACTGGGTGCAGGCTATGCTTGACTCCGGCTACAAGTTCAACGGTGTCACATCCTTGAACAAAGACCAGCTCTGGTACGGAGACCTCATCTACGAGGACAGGGACGGAGACGGCAACTACGGAGACGATGACGATATGGACTTCAACGGACACACCAGCACCCCTTCATACAACCTTGGAATCAACCTCGGATTCGCCTGGAAAGGACTGGACTTCAGTATGACCTGGTCTGGAGCGTTCGGCTTCCACATCATCTGGAACACCTTGTACTACAACGGAACCCAGACGACCAACGGACACGGAATCAGCGAGAGGGTGGCCAACGACCACTACTTCTTCGATCCGGACAACACGGAGGACACAAGGACGAACATCTACGGAACCTACCCAAGGCTCACCTACGGAGACCCTCACAGCAACAGGCTCCCAAGCGAGTTCTATGAATATAAGGGTGACTACCTGAAGCTCAAGAACGTGCAGCTCGGCTACACGCTGCCGGCATCGCTGACCAAGAAGTTCTTCGTACAGCAGCTCAGGTTCTTCGCCTCAGGAGAGAACCTTCTCACCTTCACAAAATATCCGGGACTTGATCCGGAGAAGGGTGCCACGATCGGCTATCCTCTTATGAGACAGGTGACATTCGGAGCACAGATAACTTTCTAAACAGCACGGAAATGAAAAATATTCTTAAAAACATAGCACTTGGAGCCATTGTCCTCACAGCGTCAGCCGCCTGCGCAGATATGCTCGACACAGCTCCTTCCAACCAGATTTCGAGCGGAAATATGTGGACCACACCGGAACTTGCGCAGAAAGGAATGAACGGAATCTATGAGACGTTCTACAATCGCAAGCAGAGCAACGGCACGCAGGTCCGCAGTGAAAACCTTGACGGACTCAACAAGTACGGAATCGAGGCGTTGGGATTCTGCACCGACTACTATGCCAACAACTACCCTATCCAGCTTCTGTACAGCGAGGCTAAAAGGGCCAACGACTGGCTTGTGACATTCGAGTGGAAGTTCTGCTACACGATAGTCCACGCCACCAATGATGCCATCGCCAATCTCGGGAAGGCCGGCCTCGACACCCCAACCTACGAAAGGTTCCAGAGCGAGACGCATTTCCTCAGGGCGTGGGCATATTCTAGACTGAACAAATTCTATCAGGGAGTGCCTCTGTACCTTGAGCCTGTCACGAACGAGAACTGCACCAAGGTTCAGTCCTCCGCGGAAGAAATCTGGAAGACAGTGATCGATGACTGCACCTATTGCATTGACAATGAATATTTCCCTGACAACACGATCACCAACTACATCGGCAGGCCTTCCAAAGGAGCGGCGTATGCGCTCAGAGGGATGGCGTATATGTGGATGAAGGAATATGCCGCCGCGGAGTCTGATTTCGAGGCTGTGGGCAGATGCGGCTATGACCTCTGGCAGGGCAGATACATTGATTTCTTCACCCCGGAGAACGAGCACAGCCCTGAGATGATCTTCGCCATCCAGTACGACGAGGAATCCGGCTACTGCGACAACATCGAGCAGGCGCTTGGCGCCAGGGACACCTACGGTGGATGGACCGAGGTCAAGCCGGCGGCCGATTTCGTGGACTATTACGAGAATGCGGACGGCACCAAGTTCGACTGGAGCAAGGTTCCTGGACTGGAGGATTGGAACAACCTTACCGCCAAGCAGCGTGCGGTGTTCTTCTGCAGGGACGGACTCAACTCCAACAAGGCTCTCGCGTCGCAGAAATCACAGGCGATCAAGATCTGCGGCAGTGATGTCTTCAACCGCTACTATCTTGACAACGGCAACGAGGCCCGCATCAAGGCCGCCTACGACAACAGGGATCCACGTTTGAAACAGACCATAGTGACCCCTTACGAGCCGGTTGACTGCTACACCCCTAACTACAACGGGGATGAGAATATGATCGGCAAGGCCCTTCGCTGGCCTCTTTACAAGCAGGGCACAAGCGGCGGAGACTTCTGGCTGGACAAGAGGACTTCCGGGTACTACTGCTACAGGAAGTACGTGCGATTCCTCAAAGGCGAACTCATTGACAGGTCACGCTGCCACACTGACTTCCCTCTCATACGTTACACTGATGTTCTCCTTCAAAGGGCAGAGGCGCTCGTGGAGCTGAACCGTCTCGATGAGGCCAAGAGCCTGATCGACCTTGTGAGATCCCGCGCCGGAATGCCGGGTGTGACTCTCGGAAGCCAGGATCAGATGCGTGAGGCAGTAAGGTACGAAAGAAGGGTCGAGTTCCCGGTGGAAGCGATAAACTACTTCGACGAGGTACGCTGGGGAACCTACAAGGAAAGCAAGTTCCAAGGCAAGGACATTCACGGCGGACAGTCCTGGTGGGGAGACGACACCGTTGAATATGCCTGGTACTGGTCAGACTGCCTCTGGCCTTGGACAGCACCTCAGAACGAGGTTCAGAAAAATTCAGCCCTCACAACAAGAGAAGGATGGGTATATTAACAAATCTTATATTGTAATATTATGAAAAAGAATATATTATTGGCGATTGTCGCAGCAGCGGCGTTGTTTTGCTCCTGCGGTAAGTCCGATGAGCCGACGGCGGAGACCGAGCCTGACGTAAAGATCGAGATCAGCGGTCTGGCCGACAATAAGGCGACAGTCTCGGCCTCCCTGACACAAGGCGATTTCTATGGTGCGAAAATCGTCACCGGAATCAGGGTTGACAGACTTGACTTCGACTACACCAAGGAAGTGAAGCTCACACAATGGGTTCAGGAGAACGGCAAGGACATCGAGTCTTTGCCGTACACCGAGGAGCTTTCACAGCTCACTTACCAGAAGGACTACATCTCGGCTGTCATTGTCTATAACAAGGAAGGCAGGGCCTGCGCGGCGGCGTTTGAAACCTGGACGGCCGTCGGAAAGCCTGACGGAATCAGCAAGGACAATTCCGCCGGAGAACTTGGTGAGAACGTGATCCAATAACTCTTAAATATTCAAGATAATGAAAAAGACTCTATATGGTATCGGTATCGCGCTGATCGCATTGAGTTCGTGCAGCGTGAAGGAAGAAGTGGTGGAAAGCCACAACTCCGCCGTCAAGGTGACCTTCCAGGGAACGGCGTTCCCGCAAACAAGGACCAGCATAGGCGAAAAGAACGGGAACAGCTACCCGGTGCTTTGGTCGATCGGAGACAAGATCGGAGTGGTCTCGACATCATCGGAACTCTTCGCGAACGCCTCCGCAAGGCTGATTGACGAGGACTCCGGCAAGAACAGCGGAGTGTTCATCCTGGACAACGAGACAGAGATTCCGGCCGAGACGGAAGCCGTGATCTACTATCCTTTCAGCGAAGCCACAACTTTCGAGGGAGACGTTCTGAAGTCTTGGGTTCCGATGGAGCAGAGACAGAGCGCGGCCAATGCAAGCGACGGCACCGGAAGATACAGCCTTGCCTACGATGTCAGGAATATCCCCGCGACGGTCGTTTCAGACGAATCATCGTACCAGCCGCCTGTGACATTCTCACTCAAGCACGCCACGGCATACGTGAAACTCGTGATCTCTTCCAGTGAATATGCGTCCTACAAGCTTGCCGGAGCCTCCCTTTGGTCAGAAGGAGCCGAGATCGTCGGCAAGATGGATGTCAACGTCAGGACCGGAAATCTTAAGGTGACCAATCCTTGCGACTACGTCACTGTCACTGTTGACGAGCCTTCCGCTCTCAGCTCTGAGCAGACATTGTGGCTTGTCACCCTGCCTGTAGACCTCACCGGAAAGGATGTTTATGTCTCAGTCTCAATGACCGACGGAAAGAAGAATGTGACGATCCCGGTCAAGGTCAACGGCGGAAAGATCCTCGCCAACACGGTCAACACCATCACCATCAAGAACGTCAGCAAGTCCGACAACAAGTTCGCCTGGTACGAGCCGGAGGAGACCAGAATGCTGGCCGAAGGCTGGGCCTACGGACCGCAGAACACGTTTATGGCCACAGAGGGCAACAATGAATTCACAATTGATGTCAAGGCTCGCGGTTTCTTCAACGGTTGCGAGGAGCCTAAGTACGCAAAGATCATCTATGCCCACAACCTTAACGGAAGCAACTATCCGATCGTCATAAACGGCAAGAGGAACAACCCTAAGTCACCTGATGACTACGCCGAGTTCGTGGAGATCAATCCTGACTACACCCTTACCATCAGGGCGAACAAGGATGGCTATACCGGTTATGTCGGCAAAGTGGGAATCTGCAACGCCAAGAAGGAATATATCTGGTCATTCAACATCTGGTACGTGCCGCAGGGCGTTCAGGAGCATCAGTACAAGAACGGTGTCGTGATGGACAGGAACCTCGGAAACGGCTACGCTCCGGACTACGACAACTGGCACGGAGTAGGTATTTACTGCCAATGGGGCCGTCCATTCGGTTTCAGTTGGGGAAGCCAAACCTACAAGAAAGCATCCACAAATGTCACAAATCTCAAGGTTTCGGCGAAGAATCCAGATGTGTTCTTCTACACTGACGGAGCGGACAACCATCTTGGTGACTGGTACCTCGGATCACAGACTGGCAGCAGATCAGACCGCAAGGATGACTTCTGGGGGAACCCTAACAATGGTGATTCCGAGGGCTCGGTGGAGAACGGCGAAAAGACGATTTTCGACCCTTGTCCTGCCGGTTGGATGGTCGTCTCCCCTGCCATCATCAAGGAAGTCATTGATGGTAGAGAACAGGATTTCAAGAACGGAAGCAAGATGAAATGGCTCGTCTACAAGTACGACGGAGAGCACGAAGCCTACTGGCCGTTCTCCGGAGTGAAATGGGGGAACACGGCCGGAAACCCAACCAATCAGATGAACGACATTGTCTCCTGCTGGTCCAACTCCCCTTCCGGCGGCTACAACAGCACCGATCACAAAGCCTACCAACTCTGGTTCAGGTTCAAAAGCAGCCAATGGGCTTCCACCGGAACACGCGCGTCAGGACAGAGTGTAAGGTGTATGAAAGACACTGAGAACAGATAATCGATAAAAAAAATGAAGCGATACCTTAAGACACTGGCACTGATGGTATCCGCCGCCATAGTTTGCTTGGCCTGCTCCATAGAACCGGAAACATACAAGCCGGGGGGCGGGTCAAAACCAGGCGGAGGAGGCACGGACAAACCGTCCACCAGCAAGCCGGACTACTCGAAGCTGACTGCGTCCAACCACCCGAGGGTGATACTGACAAAAGACGCTGAGGCATCTATAAAGGCCAAGATCGAATCAGGAAGCGATGAGAACGTCACGATGCTCCACAAGTTGATGATAGACTATGCGAACTCCGTCCTTAACAAGAGGGATCTTACGTACCAGAAAGTCGGCAAGCGGCTACTGGATGTCTCCGTGGAGGCGGCGAACAGGATCATCGCCTGTTCGTACGCCTACAGGATGACAGGTGACGGAAAATACCTCACGAAAGCGGAGAAGGACATCAACACAGTCTGCGATTTCAAGGACTGGAACGCCCCGACCCACTTTCTCGACGGAGCCGAAATGGCGCACGGAGTCGGAATCGGATACGACTGGCTCTACAATGAGCTGAGCAAGGAGACTCGGAACAAGGCGGAGAAAGCCATCCAGAACTATGCGTTCTACTGCGCTCTGAACAGCAAATGGAACCTTAATTTCTACACGACGGCCTCAAACTGGAACCAAGTCTGCAATGGTGGACTTGTCACCGCTGCGGTGGCTGCCTATGAGGCCTGCAAGACAGACGCTCAGAAAATCATAGACAAAGCCATCGAGAGCAACGCCAAAGTGATGGAAACAATCTATAATCCGGACGGAAACTATCCGGAGGGATATGGATATTGGGGATATGGAACGGCTTTTGAATGCATAATGCTTTCCGCGCTTGAGACCTGCACTGGCTCCAACAGCGGTTTGTCCGAGATCGCCGGATTCAAGAAGACAGGCAAGTGGATAATGTTTATGGAGGGAATGAACAAGAAGGCGTTCAACTATAGCGACTGCGCTCCTTCAAGCGTGGCGTTTGCTCCGTTGTGGTATCTGGCCTGGAAATTCAACGATCCTTCATTGGTTTACATCGAGAATCTCAAACTCAAGGACGGAAGGTACAACAGCACCGGTGCCTACAAATATTATCCGATGGCGATCGTCTATGCCGACAAGCTGAACGCCGGCAAGGTCCAGGCTCCGTCCGACCACGTATGGTCAGGAAACGGAATCAATCCTGTCGCTCTCGTGCACGGTGATTGGTCTTTCTCTGATTCTGACAAGTTCCTCGGAGTCAAGGCCGGAAGGGCCAACTACAGCCACGGGCATATGGATGTCGGATCTTTCGTCTATGACGCTATGGGTGTCCGCTGGTCAGCCGATCTGGGACTCCAAAGCTACAGCACGATCGAGAACGTCATCGCCGGGATGGGTGGCAATTTCAGCGACTTTGGCCAGAACTCGCTGAGATGGGATGTCTTCCGCTACAACAACTTCAACCACAGCACACTGACGATCAACAACGCCAAGCACAAGGCTTCCGCCGAGGCCAAGATCACTAAAGTCATTGACGAGGAAACATCGAAGGGCTGCAAGGTTGATATGTCGGACATTCTTTCCGACCAATGCGACAAGGCTTACAGAACCGTCACGATAGAAAACAACAAAGACCTTGTGGTTGTTGACGAGATCTCGGCCAAGTACAACCTTCAGGCAAAAGTACGGTGGACGATGGTGACAACAGGACAGCCGACCGTCGAAAAAGACAGGATCGTCCTCAAGAACGGAGGCAAGACGATGTACCTGAAAGTCAGCTCAAGCGGTCCGGAGGTCACCCTGAAGACGTGGTCAACCAAAGGCAAGGATTACGATGCCGACAACTCCGGCTACTACGAGGTCGGATTCGAGGCCAACGTGACAGTCAACAAGACCGCCACATTCACGACAACACTCACACCTGAATCTTGATGAATCTAACAAGACACATATTGGCAACCCTCGCGATGGCTGTGGCATTCGGCGCCGCGGCCATCGCCGGGGATAATACCCTCCTTGACGTTTACCAGTCCTCAAAGGAGGTCAGGAAATCCTTCAAGACAGGCAAGGACTGGTTTCCACTTCCTTCCTACTATGACAGGGCCGGATGGGCCAACCTTCTCGGAAGGGACTCGGCCTCCCTTGTCAGGCGAGGAGAACAATACCTTGGCTATCAATGGAAGGTAATACCGGCGACCGCATACCTTGACTTTGAGAGGACCGGCAACAGACGCACGATGGAGAATCCGCAGGGCGCTAACAGAGGCGCGTTGATCTCATTGATGCTGGCGGAGCTGGCAGAAGGCAAGGGGCGGTTCATAGACCAGATTCTGAACGGTGCCTGGCTCGCGACCGAGCAGACATCGTGGGTTCTGTCGGCACACCAGCCAAGGCAAAGGACAAAACGTGCCCTTCCGGATGCGAGGGAACGATTCATCGACCTCGGATCCGGAAGGTACGGCGCGATAATCGCCATCATACATCACTTCTTCCACAGCGAGTTCGACAAGATCGACCCTTCGGTCTCAATAGCGATTGAAGATGCGGTGAAAAGGAATATTCTAGATCCTTATCTGGACATCAAGGAGCGCAAGGCCAACCAATGGCTCGGCTACTATGGAGGAATGATCAACAACTGGAATCCTTGGTGCAACTCAGACGCGATCCTGTGCTTTCTGCTGATGGAAAAGGATCAGGCCAGGCTGGATGCCGCCGTGCGTCAAGGAATCGAGTCAATCGATATGTTCCTTGACTACAACACGTCAGACGGAGCCTGTGAGGAAGGCCCGGCGTATTGGGACGCGGCGGCCGGAAAGCTTTACGATTTCCTTCAGATTCTCTACGACGCTTCATCTGGAAAGTTCGCCATCTTTGACAACCCGAGGATCAAGAGAATGGGAGAGTTCATCTCCAGATCCTACATCGGAGACGGATTCGCGGCCAATTTCGCCGACGGGAGCGCCCTGGCGACATCAACACCGGAAATGGTCTGGGCATACGGCAAGGCCGTGCGCAGCAAGGAGATGATGGACTTCGCGCTTTGCCGCTACGCCGACAAGAGCAAAGGAATATTCAGAAGTCCGCACCCTGTCGCCAACGAGGGCTACAGGGCGATGAATTCGGCACGGTTCATTCCGGAGATCGCCAGACAGACCGACTCTCTGAACAGGATCCTCTCGGCGGCATCGGAGAAAGACCGTCCGGAGGCTATGGAAAGGATTCTCGGTGACCTGAGGAAGGATGTTCCGATGTCCACGTGGTATGATGAGACAGAAATGTGTTTTATGAGGAACTCCAGCGGATGGTTCTTAGGCGCCAAAGGAGGACACAACGATGAAAGCCACAACCACAACGACATCGGAACCTGCATATTCGCAATCAGGAATATTCCTGTTCTTGTGGACGCCGGGGTCGGGACCTACACCAAGGCCACCTTCGACAACAAGGAAAGGTACAAGATCTGGGCGATGCAGTGCGAATGGCACAACCTGCCGATGATCAACGGGGTACAACAGGAGTTCGGAGGAAAATACAAAGCCGCAGATGCCAGATGCGACATAGGCAAAGGCCGTTTCTCGTTGGAGCTTAACAAGGCATACCCGGACTCAGCGGAATGCGTCTCCTGGAGGAGGGAATATATTCTAAGGCCTTCCGGCAAGCCATCACTTGAGATTACCGACACTTATAGCCTTAAGGAAAGGGTCGGAGCGGATGTGTGGCATTATCTCGTACAAGGAAAGGTTTACCTCCCGGGCGAGACCTGCGGAAAGCGAAAGATAAAGGAAGGAGAGATACTGATAGAGAACAGTCACGGGGAAGACAATGTTGTCGCCCTGCTGTCTTTCCCGGCCGGACTCAAGTATGAAGTCGAGGCCAAGGTACTCGATGACGCGGCCTTCACGAAAGTCTGGGGTGAGCGTCTCTACCGGATCACCCTCACTGATTCCGGCAACGCCCCTCTCAAGGGGAAGGTCGTGATGAATATCACAGAAATCAATCCTTTATAAAATGATGAAGCATATTTCCATACTCTTGCCTTTGCTCCTGGCTCTTGTCTGTCTCTCCGCGTACGGAGCCGAGTCAGGCAACGAGTATAGGAAATATGATGTCCGCAGCGGGCTGTCAAACAACAGCGTGAAGAGCATTCTGCAGGACAGGAACGGCTACGTCTGGCTTGCGACAAAGGACGGACTCAACAAATTCAACAGCAAAGATTTCGAGGCTTTCTGCTCCTCGGCGTCCGGGCACGGCCTCAACATCGATGACATCTGCGAGCATATTTCCAGAAACGAGATATGGATGGCGAGCACCGAGGGGCTGTTCGTCTTTGACGCGGCGCGGGACAGCACATATTCGGTAGAACAACCAGGAGGGGTGCATATTCAGAATTGCAACTGCCTGTGCTATGGCAAGGACAGCTGCCTGTGGATCGGCAGCAACAACGGCCTTTACAGATTCAACGAAAGGTTGGGGGAAATCAGGCACTACAGCTTCTGCTCGGATGCGGAGAGATCCCCGATAAGAATCGTCAAAAGCCTCTTGGTGGACGAGACGGGGAACATCTACGCAGGAATGGAGAGCGGACTTGTCCGCTACATCCCAGAGCTGGACGCGTTCGACGAGCCGTGCAGGCTCAGGCCGGGAATATGCCTCAACGGTGACAACATCGTCACGGCGATGCTCCAGGTCTCCCACCGCCAGATTCTGGCCGGAACACAAAACGGATTGGTGGGAGTGTTCGACACAAGGAATAACACATTCACCGAAAGCATAGTACGTGACAAGGACGGAAGGGGGATTTCTCTGTCAAGGATCCACTCCATCTTCAAGAAATCCTCGACAGAGATCTTGTTCGGGACCGACAGCGGTCTGTTCACATTCTATCCGGCCACTCAGACCTGGGCAAGGGCGAAAGGACCGCTCGGAAACGAGAGTGTCTATACATTCTGCGAGGACAGGGAGAAAGGCCTGTGGATCGGGACATATTTCTATGGAGCGAGCTATCAGTCGGCAATCCAAAGCAAGATCAGCTGGTTCCTGCCCGGTTATGCTGTGAGTGAGATGTGCGAGGACAAGTCCGGAAATCTCTGGATCGCCACCGAGAACGGTGGGCTGCATTACTTCGACACCAAGTCTTCCACCCTGATTGACAAAGGAGTCAAGACACACGTCAACATCCACGCCTTGCTGCTGGACGGTGGCGGACTCTGGATCGGCACTTTCTCCAAAGGGCTTGACTGCCTGGACCTCAAGACCGGAAGCATCCGCAATTTCAGCAACATTCCGTCCGACCCGACCTCACTGTGCAACGACTATGTCTATTCCATACTGAAATCAAGGGACGGGCGGATCTTCGTCGGCACGATGTCCGGACTATGTATCCTGGACGAAAAGTCCGGGCGGTTCTCCAGAGTCAAGGAACTGGAGGAAATGTTTATCGGAGACCTTGCAGAAGACAGCGGCGGCAACATCTGGGCTCCGACAAGAGACCACGGAATATTCCGGCTCACGGCACAAGACGGGAAGTGGGTCTGTTTCAGACCGGTGGAAGGCAGGACTGACTTGCCGGCTGATCTGAAATACACGAGGGTCAACATCGGGGAAAGCGGAGCCGTATGGTTCTGCGGAGAAAGGTATGGCATCACTAAGTACGATCCGGAGACCGAAAAGTTCACAAACTACGGCTCATCGCAGGGATTGCCAGAAAGCATCTACTACGGGGTGCTGGAAGACGGTAGCGGCAACCTATGGCTGTCTTCCAACATCGGGATTGTACGCTATAACCCGACAACCCATTACATCAGCACCTACACGGCCGAGGACGGACTTCAAAGCAGCCAGTTCAACTATAGGTCCTCGCTAAGGACAAGAGACGGGGCTATGTATTTCGGAGGAGTGAACGGTTTCAACGGTTTCAGCCCGTTCGATCTCCCGAAAAATACTGTCAGACCGGGCACTGTGATTTCCTCTGTCGAGGTCTATGACATCATTCGCGGCAGCAAGACAATGACCAAGAGGAAGTTCCATCCTGCAGGACGAATAAGGCTTCCGTACAACACGGCCAGTTTAGACATCAACGTGGACTGCCTAAGTTTCTCGTCTCCGGACCACAACAGTTTCTCCTGGCAGATGAAGGGGCTGAACAACAGCTGGATAACCACGAACTCCTCGAAAGTTTCCTTTGCGAGACTGTCACCAGGCAAATACACATTCATAGCCCGTGGACGAAACAACAACGGTTATTGGAGCGCCGGCACAGCATCACTGACAATCTACATCGACCCACCGGTATATTTGACTGTATGGGCGAAGATTCTGTATCTTCTGTTCTTTCTGTCAATCATCTACGGAACCGGAATGCTGTTGCACAAACGACAGCTTGAGAAGCGGCAGAAAGAGATGAATGATGAGAAGATGGTCTTTTTCACCCAAGTCGCCCACGAAATCAAAACTCCTCTGTCTCTTGTCAAGTCCCCGATGGAAGACATTCTCGACCGGAAAAAGTGGGATGAGGACACTGAGACCGACCTGGAGATAATGAAAAAGAATATCGACCGGCTTCTGGAACTCGTTTGCCAGCTTCTGGACTTCAGGAAGATAGACAGCGGAGACATAGTACTCAGTTCCGAGAACCTAGACCTTAAGGCGGTTGTCACGGACATAGTTGACCGGTTCCGCAAAAAGGGTGCTGTCCAGATTACGATAAACTCCCCTGAAAACCCTTTGGTCGGCAGACTGAGCACGGACGCGATAAGCAAAATCATCGGCAACCTCCTCGAAAACTCTTTGAAATTCGCCTCTTCATCCATTTGCGTGAACCTTGACGAGTTCCGGAATGACGGAAAGGATATGTTCAGGATGGAAGTCTGGAATGACGGTCCAAGGATCCAGCCGGAGTACAAGAAGAAAATATTCGAGCCATTCTTCCAGGCCTCCGGCGGCAAGAAAGGATTCGGGATAGGCCTAAGTCTTGTCAAGCTGCTTGTGGACAAGCTTGAAGGAAAGGTGTACGTCTCGGATTCCGAGTCCGGCTGCGGGATGGTCGTCGAGATTCCGGTGATTACGGCCAATGACGAGACTTCACGCCAGGATGAAACTGACGGCGGCAACGCCACGACCATCCTTGTCGTGGAAGACTCCGGTGACATCAGGGAATATCTTGTGCGCAACCTAAAGCAATCATACTCGGTTCTGTCGGCCGGAAACGGTGTCGAGGCTCTGGAAACATTGGCGCAAAACAGCTGCGATGTGGTCATCACTGACATTATGATGCCTGAGATGGATGGCTACGAGCTTCTGCAAAAGATAAGGGAAGACACGATGCTCTGTCATATTCCTGTAATTATGCTTTCCGCCCTGGATTCCACGGACTCCAAGATAAAGGCAATGCGCTGCGGAGCCGACGCATTCATCGAGAAACCATTCTCCATCAACTACATAAAGGCGACAGTGAACGGTTTGATTGAGAACAGGGAGACGCTTTATCTGCATTTCGCATCCGACCCTGGAGCCACAATCGAGGGGGAGAACATCAAGAACGATGATTCCGAATGGATCTCCAACCTCAACGCCATAATCCGAAAGAACCTGACCAACGAGGACTTTTCGGTGGACCAATTGGCCAAGGAGATGGCAGTCAGCCGTTCAAGTCTCCAGCGGAAACTGAAGGGACTTCTCGGTACGACTCCAAATGACTACATAAAACTTATCCGCCTCAAGACAGCTGCACAGATGCTTCAAAGCGGATCCTACAGGATCAATGAGGTCTGCTATATGGTCGGATTCAGCAACCTGTCCTATTTCACACGATGCTTCACATCCCAATTCGGCATCAGGCCTAAGGACTACATCAAGAAGTAATGACAGCGGATGTCCAGATCCGCATCATCGCAATCAGAATCGCGGCTCTGATGAAAAACACAGTTTCGTAAACCGATTCACCTATACATATTTATCAGCAATTTTGTACATTTGCGTTTTCACGTCTTGCTCCTGATGACTAGTAAGATATAAAAGAAATGCAAAAAGTACAAGATATGAACGAGTTACTATCCAAACTTCGGAGATGTGGGATTGCTTGGATCGCGGTCCTCCTGTTGACACAGGTGACGGCGGCGGCACAAGGAATCACGCTTACCGGAAAGGTTGTGGACACGGACGGGGCTCCTGTGATCGGGGCCGGGATCATCTCCATGCAGAATAAAGCCGCCGGGACCACCACGGATCTGGACGGGAAGTTCAGCTTCAAGGTGCCGGCGGGGACGGAATCCGTGCTGTTCTCTTCGGTCGGGATGAAAGATGTCGTCTACAGAATCACACCGGGGAAGACGGAGGACATCACTATTGTGATGGAGTGGGAAAGCACGCAGCTCGACCAGGTCGTGGTCACGGGGTACGCTCAGACTACCGTCAAAAGAATAACCGGGTCAGTGGCAGTCATCAATTCGGACAAGTTCGAGGCCAAGGCCATCTCGTCGGTGGACGCGCTGATGCAGGGTGAGGTCGCCGGTGTGGCCGTGTCTGCCACTTCAGGGCAGCCAGGAACACAGTCCCGGATCAGGATTCGAGGAGCCAACAACCTCTCGGGGACCAGTCAGCCGCTCTGGGTGGTGGACGGCGTGCCTATGCAGAGCGACTCCCCTACGCTCAGTTCTGAGCAGCTTGCGACCGGAGGGTTCGACAACATATTCGTGAACGGCATCGGCAACATCAACCCTAACGACATCGAGAGCATCACCATCCTGAAGGATGCGGCGGCTGCGGCGATCTACGGCTCCAGGGCCGCCAACGGTGTGATCGTCGTGACCACGAAGAAGGGTGAGGCGGGAAGGATGAGGATCAGCTACAACAACACTTTCACCCTCTCCATCAAGCCTCAAAGGACACTGAACCTGATGAACTCCGCAGAGAAACTGGCTTGGGAGGACGAGTTGTGGGACGAGTTCTCGGCTGAGAAGTACAAGGAGTCGCTGGAGGACAACACCGTGGTCTATCCGGTGGTCGGGGTCGTCGGGCAGATAAGGGCCGGACTCGGGAACTTCACGCGACTCAAAGGCGACACCAATGCCCAGAACGACTACATAGCCTCGCTCAGAAACAACGACACGGACTGGTACGGGCTGCTTTTCCGGAACGCGTTCTCGCAGGGGCACCATCTCTCCCTCAGCGGCGGTTCGGACAAGAATACCTACTATGTCGCCCTCGGCCTCAACGACGAGGACGGCATGCTGATCCACAACAAGTACAGAAGGTACAACATCAACACAAAGATGACCCTCAAGCCTGTGGACTGGGTCCGCATCGACATCGGGATGGAGGCCGCAAGACAGGAATCCCGGATGCCATATTCAAGTGTGGATCCGTTCAACTACGCCTACTTCTCCAATCCGTACGAGAAGGCGTACAACGATGACGGTTCCTACGCCGCCGACAACACCTGGTTCACCCTCGGCTACTTCAACGGCCGCGGGGTCGAGCAGGTGATGCCGAAGAACGGTTTCAACATCCTGCGCGAGCTGGACTCGAACAGCAGCTCCACCAAGAACACCAACGGCACGTTCAGGATCCAGACGGACTTCAGGATAGCCGAGCCTCTGCACTTCGTCGGGCTGGCGTCATATTCATTCGCAAACAACTCCACCGACAAGGTCGTGGACAAGGACACTTATACGGCCTTCCGGGACAGGCTCGGAAGCGACGACCGCTCGCAGACCAACCTCTACGGCAGCATCTCGCAGAACAGGGCCAACCGGAACAGCTACGTCGCGCGCGGCCACCTCGCGTTCAACAAGACCTTCGGCAAGATCCACACCGTCAATGTGCTGGCGGGAGCGGAAGTCCGAGGCTCCGACGCCAACACGATCTTCACAAAGCGCTACAACTACGATCCGAAGACCGGCACCACTTCCCTGCCGTCAGTCAGCGGCCCGCAGGACGAATGGGTGAGGCAGGTCGAGAAACTCAACGGGGAATATTTCAGCAAGACCCGCTACGCCTCGTTCTACGCCTCGGCGGACTACTATCTCGGAAAGACGATCGTCCTTAACGCGTCGTTCCGCACCGACGGCAGCTCCAACTTCGGAAGCAACAGGCAGTTCAATCCGACATGGAGCGCGGGGGCGGCCTGGCACCTTGGCGAGGAGGAATGGGTCAGGAAAGCCCTTCCGAAGCTCTCGCACGCTACCCTCAGGGCAGCCTACGGTTTCACGGGCGACGTGAACACCAGCACGTCCCACCTGCTTGTGATGCAGTACCTCCAGCAGCAGTACCGCTACTTCGGCGACGAGACTTTCAACCTCGGCACGATCCCGTCCGCCCCGAACCCGGACCTCGGCTGGGAGAAGACCCAGGACGCGAAGGTGGGACTGGACTTCGGCCTCTGGAAGGACCGGCTCACGGTGAACACTGAATATTACTACCGCCTCAGCACGGACGTGGTCACATCCTCGCCCGTCCAGAGCACGACAGGATTCACCTATGTCTACTTCAACGCAGCCGACATCATGAACAACGGCGTGGAGGTCACGGTCAACGGCAAACTGCTCCAGAAAAAGGACTGGACAGTAAGCGCAGCCGTCAACTTCGCCTACAACTTCAACAAGGTTCTGAAATATAAGCCAGTCTCCCAGAGCGGGATAACCTCCAAGGACCGCTACGTGGAAGGCTACCCGACAGGGGCGATCTTCAGCGGGAAATACTCCGGGATAGCCTCCGACACGGGACTCTACCAGTTCAGGCTCCGTCCGGACGCGCAGATCGCCACGGCCACCGACCTCAACAAGCCGGACAACTACCGCTACTTCCTCGGCACCACCATCGCACCGTACACCGGCGGCTTCAACCTCAGCGCATCGTGGAAGCAGCTGAAAATCAGCGTCAGCGGAATGTTCTCCCTCGGCTCGAAGACCTACGAGAAAATGCGCTACCCGGCCAGCTACAGCAACACCTCCCACAGCGGAGTCAGCACGGAGACCGTCCAGTCCCAGTTCAGCGACCTTTACGGCAACCACCTCAACGTGGAGAAGGACAGGACGAACAGATGGACACCTTCCCACACGACCGGAGTCAAGTACCCGCGCGTCTACGACTACTACGACGCCAGGTACAACTTCTCGTCCTACAACCCGATGGACTACAGCATCATCGACGCGGTCTACCTGAAGAACAACTCCTACGTCCGCATCAAGTCCATAATCCTGACCTACTCGCTGCCTTCGGAGGCTGTCAAGAAACTGAGGATGAGAGGATTGAGCTTCAACATCTCGATGAACAACTTCTTCACGTTCACGGGCTACGATGGGATGGACCCGGAGATCCCGGGAGCGACCTATCCGACCACCAGAAGCGTGTCCGGAGGCATCAATGTCGAATTCTAAAGAATCGGAAATGAAAAACATGGGAATATTCATGAACATCTTCAAGCGCGCCGCCGCCCTCGCCCTTCTGGTCAGTGCCGCCGGCTGCCGGGGCTACCTCAACGTCCAGCCCCAGGGGGAGGTCATCCCCGAGACGGACGAGGAATTCGCCGCGATCATCCACAACCGCCTGCGGGACATCGAGGGCGGCGGTGATGAATATGTCATCGGGAATATGGACGCCATCAAGCATCTTGAGGGCTGCGCCGACAATCTCGACGCCAACATCCGCACCAGCGCCAGCCTCACGTTCTTCGCCGGCGAGGAGATCGACAGCCGCCAGCGTGCCTACGAGGAGAGCTGGAAGATTGTCAGAGACTGCAACATAGTGATTGAGAATATGTCAAGCCGGGACACGGACATCGCCCGGGGCGCGCTTTCGGCGGCATATTCAATGAAAGGAATCATCTACTACAACCTGCTGAGGGAGTTCTGCCAGCCGTGGTCGGACGCCAAGGCCGGCGAGCTTCCGGGCATCCCTGTCGTGGAGAGTTTCGGCATCAACGACAAGCCGCTGCGAGGCACCATCCGCCAGACCTACGACTACGCCAAGGCTCAGTTGGACAAGGCGCTGGCGCTCAACCCGACGGATCCGAAGTACCTGTTCACGGAATGGATCATAAAGGCCTACAAGGCGAAGCTGGAGTTCTGGTGCCAGAACTGGGACAGCGTCGTCTCTCTCTGCGAGGACATCATCGCCCGCAGCGGCGTCTCCCTCACCCCGATTTCCGAATATGCCGGGATGATCAACGCGCAATATGAAGCGAAGGGCGAGGTGCTTGTCCGCTCGCACATCAACAATTCCAGCGAGCTGGACTGGTACTTCAGTTACTCGAAAAGCTATCTGGCCTCCCGACCGGCAAGCGCAAGACTCATCAGGCTGTTCGGAGAGAATCCTGAAAAGGATGTCCGCTATGCGGCCAGCTTCAACAGCAAAAGGATGAATGTCAAGACTCCCGAGTGCAAGGTCCGCCTCTCCGAGATCGTACTGATGCTGGCCGAGGCCTACTATCACAAAGGGGACAACGATTCCGCCCTCAGATGGCTGAACGAGCTGCGCCGCAACAGGATCGAGGATGTCTCCGACCTGACAATGGCGTCGCTTCCGGCTGTCCGCCCCGACGACAGGATTGTTGTGGATTGTCAGGGGAAGGCCGTCACTCCCCTTCTCCAGGCCATCTTCGATGAAAGACGTAAGGAACTCTACATGGAAGGCGACCGCTGGTACGAGCTCAAGCGCAACGGCTGCCCGGAGTGGTGGGTGATCAGTAACGGATTGAAATACACCACGAGAGAGTACCTCTACACCTCTCCGATCTCCAAGTCCGACGTGGATCTGAATCCAGGACTGGAGCAGAATCCCGGCTATGTTTACTAATGACAACTTACATTTTTTAAGCATTATGAGAACAAAAAGAAATATAATTGCTATCTTAGCAACCTTCATTGTCGGCGCTACCCTCTGTGGATGTTCCTACAATGAGCTTCCACCGAAGACTTCCGATGCCTCCAAAAGCTATATCAAACCGAAAGGTGAGATCCCTACCGCTGCCGAAAGGGAGGAGTTGAAGGCCATCAGGGCTGAATACGAGGCGGCGGTCAGCGCAGGCAAGGGCAAGTGAGGTTCGTGTTTTTAAGAAAAGAGTTTTGTTTTTTAATTTATAGCAGTATGTTTAAACGAATTCTAACATTTGTGGCGGCCGCGGCGGCCGCGGTGACGATCTCGTCATGCCAGAAGGATGACAAGCCGACTGTCGAGTTTGAGAAAAGCCTCTACACCGCCTATGCCAAGCGCAGCGTCGATGTGAAGGTCATCCTCAGCGAGCCGGCCACCGAGAATGTCAGTGTCATGATCAACTCCTCAGGAGCGAATGCGGGGACTGATTTCGAGCTGACCGGCGTTCCTGTCACGATCAAGGCCGGAGAGACCTCCGGCACATTCAGCGTAAAGAATCTTAATCTGACCCAGGCCAGTCCTCTGAACCTCGGGATCGAGTGTCCGTCAGGCTACGACCTCGGAACCAAGTTCGTCACCATCGTGGCTCCGGATCCGGAAGAGACGCTTGTATATTCATTCGAGTTGACCAAAGCGGACGTGCTAGGCTCCTATGTCGCCAAGATCAAGGTGACCGGCGTGACCTCCGGCGACAAGCTCTCCCTGAGCGACGACGTGATCATTCCTCTCAAGATCACAGGCGAGGCGGCTCCGTACGTGGTCTTCGACCCGGCCACCAAAGCCACGGACAAAACCTATTCAGGTCCTCACGCCGTCCTCAAGGCCGGCAAGTCGACAGCCACGTTCAAGTTCTCTCTCAAGGACGGCTTCAAGGACGGGGACAAGGTTGGGGTGACTGTGGACATGGACGCAGCCGTCAGGTTCATCCCGGGTGACAATGAGAGCGCGGAGTACACCCTCTATTCAGTAAAAGTTCCGGACGCTATTCTCGGAACATGGACGTTCAGCAAGGTGTTCGCGAAGGATGAGGTGGATTACTTCTTTGAAGAAATGGAAGATAAGCCAGAACTTCTCCCGTTGAAGAATGAAGGATTCACCCTGACCTTTTCCAAGGATGACTCGGGCGTGGTGACCGTAACACCTAACGACAAGGGCGATTTCGCGAATTACTTCAGAGAGGCGACAGTAACACCAACCGAGCCAAAGAACCTGATAGCGAAAGGAACAATAATAGGTAAGAATACCGCCTCAGAAAGCAATATGTTCATGGCAGCTGATGAAGAGGACAAGTATGGCATACATACAAACATGTACTACAAACTCTCAGCAGCCAACCGGGCATTCAGCAAGGACAAAGAGGTCATCGGCGAGTCCGTTATCGTGTTCACAATACTCGACGGCAGGCTTGTTACTGAATTCCGTGACTATGACAAGCCGCCGTTCGGAGAGAACTGGTGGGATGACAGTGCTTTCAGTTCGGAAATGTTCGGTTTCGCCTCCCTTTTCGTAAAGCAGTAACCCCAAGGGAGTTCCAAGTATAAAAACGAGGACGGCTAATAATTCATAGCCGTCCTCGTTTTGTGTAATTGACTCGTCAGCCATCGACAACCTCACGGGTGAGATAACAACCGATTTTCACCCCAAAGACCGTACGATGATATTCATGGGTGAGAAACCGCCATATCCTCACCCCATAAGTTTCTGGTTATCAGCCTCCGGTGCGGGAAGGCTGATACCGCTCCCGAGATGGTTACGAGCCACCGGCAGTTAACGGAAACAGAGAGTCAACCTCATACTGAGTCATATTAAGAGTACGCCTTATCTGGCCGTTGGACGAATGGTAATCATAACGAAGTTTCCTTGCCAAGTCTTGTTTCTGCGCGGGACTCAGATCTTTCACCTTTACGGCTCCATAATCGGCCTTCAACAATTTGACAACCTGTGTGAACAACTCCGTGTCAGTCAAGAACTCACCATCATCCAATTCCGCGGCCAACTCTCCATAAGCCTCGACGCTCTTGCTGACCATTGAGAAATAATGATGCGCATTGCGGAAAAGAGACATTCCCAGTTTCAAGGAGCAATATGAAGGCGGAGCGATATGCCCTTCAATCACAAGATAGTCTCCCGGCAGTTCAGGGCTACGGCTTCTTAACATTTTCCGGGTTTGAATGTAGCCCAGATCCTCCAGCCTTTTTTCCAAAGGAAAGTCATTGAAATAATACCTCACTGTACCCCACGGGTAAGAGAAAGGAGTGTACGCCGGGTTCACGACGTACCCGTTACGGTTCACATAGACGATTGTGTTTCTGAGTGTTCTCAGATCACAGACAGATTTCAGGCTCATCCGGAATGATTTCATATCCGCGCCGCTGTTCTTTTTTGTGAGATACCGGCAGAGTCTCCGCCGAAAAAGATCGAAAAGACGCCTTACGTTATGTTCACTTCCACACAACACTATATGAATATGATTGCTCATAATCTCAAAGGCGACGATGGTGATGGAGCCGGTTTCCTTATGACATCTGGCCAGCAGATTCATCGCATAACGATAATCGTCATCGTCAACAAACAATATCGATGACATTTTCCCGGCAGTGTAAAGATGCCACCAGGCACCACAGCCACGGAATGTAGCCACACACATTCTTTCAGACTCAGCATAAGAGATCTTTTTCATAATGTTCAGGTTTAACTCGGGTGAGAAACCGCCATATTCTCACCCAGAATGTTATTGGTAATCAGTCTCGGGGGCGATAATGGCCTTTCGGCACCCGAGGCTTACTGAAAACAAAAAAACGAGTCAGGTGCGATATAACCTAACTCGCTTTGCGGATTCTATGTTCCGCGGCATTCAGTATGTCGCAAATGTAAGAATAATATTCGGGAAGTCAACCGTTTCACACCCGCAATTGCCATAACTTTTTTTCTCCACCTAACAGAACCGGGTGAGAATATGCCCTAATCTCACCCGTCAGATTCACAAACGATCAACTCGGGTGAAAATAGGTTGAATATTCACACGCGTTGATGTCCTACCATATTCCAAGAGGGGAAGCAGCCGCCGTCAGACAGGTTAGAATAGGGAAAGCCGCTTAATGTCCACAGCACTCGAAAGAACTGATCAGTGTATCAAGACGTTGCACAACACCATTGCCCATCAGGAAGCATTGGCGGGAGGCGTATTCTGACTAATTTTGCAATATGATTCCGTACGAGTTACACGCTGGGGGGACAGCGGTGAGGCGGCGGGGTTGCTGCATCTGTTCTGCGACAAGCACGTCACTTACCATCGGGTGTACAGGGCGGAGGAGGCCGGGCTGCCGGATCCGGACACGCTTTGGCTCACAACAGCGGACGGATTCAGGATCCACACGCTTGAAGTCAAGCCGGAAGGTGAGGTCAAGGGTGCGGTCATCTGCATCTCAGGCATCGAGAATCCTTCGGTCACAGCGTTTTACGGTCACGCCAGAGAGTTCCGCGAGATTGGACTCACCACTCTAATGCCGGATCTCCGTGGGCACGGGGACAGCGACGCACTCATCACCCTGTCGGCATATTCATCGGTTCAGGATTTCATGGGCTGGCAGTTCAGTAGATTCATCACGCCGGTGCTCGCCTACCCGGTAAAGCTCACGACAGCGCTTTACGCCGGACTCAAGTTCGGAGTCAACGGATTCAATGCCACACCTTTGGAGTCAATCGGCAATCTGCATGGAAGGCCCGCTCAGATGATGCACAGCCGCAAAGACAGTCAGGTGCCGTTCATCTGTTTCGAGAAGCTGACGAAAAAGGCCGCGACAGTCAGCAATGACATCCGTACATACATTGTAGAGGGTGACGAGCATTTCATCACCGGTTCGTCCGGAATGCCGGAGGAGGACAAGGCCTACAATTCTGTTCTGCTGGAGTTTGTCAGGAATGTTTAAGAACTACTTCAAACGCAGGAAGGAATAGCCGAAGCGTTCGCAGGCGGCACGCTCAAGGGCTTCACGGTCGTCCGGGTGGGCGATGGAGATGAGAGCCTTGGCTCGCTGCGCAAGGTTCTTGTTGCGGAGATAGACACAACCATATTCAGTGACAACGTATTGGGTCTGGAAACGGGTTGTGACCACACCGGCTCCCGGAGCGAGGTGGGCGACAATCTTGCCGCGGCCTTTGGCGGTGCGGGACGGCAGGGCGATGAAAGTCTTTCCGCCTTCCGAAAGGGCAGCACCGTACATAAAGTCGTGCTGGCCGCCGACGCTGGAGAAGATCATATCACCGATGCTGTCAGCGCAGATCTGGCCAGTCAGATCCACCTCGATGGCGGAATTGATGGCCATAGCGTTCGGGTTCTGACGGATGCGCTGCGGATCGTTCGTCCAGCTCACATCGTAGAACATCGCGTCCTTGTTGTGGTCGAGGTACTCGTACATATGTCGGGAACCAAGGGCCAGACATGCGACACTGCGGCCGGGCTCAACCTTCTTCAACGAATTGTCAATCACGCCCGTCTGCATCAGACGGAACACCCCGTCGGTCATCGCCTCGGTGTGCAGGCCGAGATGCTTGTGGTCCTTGAGGCCGTTCAGAATGGCGTTCGGAATGCCGCCGACACCTATCTGTAGGGTGGCTCCATCCGGAATCTCGGCGGCGATGTACGAGCCTATGGCCGACTCGATCTCGGTCGGAGGACCGAACTGCATATCCACAGGAGGGTCATCGCACTCGATGGCGGCCGTGATCTGAGACTCGTGAATCATAGCCGTGCCGTAAAGGTACGGAATGCTCTTGTTCACCTGGGCGATCACAATTTTGGCGGCCTCGACGGCCGGCTGGGCCAGGTCAGCGGAGATGTTGTAGCTGCAATAGCCGTTCTCATCCGGAAGAGAGCAGTTGATGCACGCCACATCGATCGGAATCTCGTGACGGCGGATCAATGACGGAATCTCACCCAAGAATCCCGGAATGAGGCTTCCGTAACCCTCTGCGACATATTGACGCTGGTCGGCGCACAGAAACAGGCTGTTCACAAAAAACGAATCCTTGTACTCAGGCTTGCAGAACGGAGCCGGGCCTTTAGTTATGTTGAAACCGGAGACGATGTTCACACCACGTAGCTCATCAGCGCGGCGGGCAAGAGCCTCCTGAATGATCACAGGCACGGCAGTACTTCCCTGAAAGAAGACCCAGTCACCTGACTTTACGAGTTTTACGGCCTCGTCGGCACTAACGTATTTCATAAGCAATATTCTCTAAATAATTAATCACCAGACTCATAAAGTCCGACAAAGAGTCCAAGACGCTCATCCAGCGCACGGAAATCATCCTCGGAATTCAGCATCGAAACACAGACCCTTATGCCTTCCCGGGTGCTTCTCGTGGCGACCATCGTGATGGCGCAGATTCCGCAGCGAAGCAGATTCAGCAGCAACTGGCTGCCGGTCAGGCCATCATAGCCGATTGTGAAGAAGAAACCATCACTCACAGCCTCATCCAGATCCTTGTCATACACGATGTGGAACCCGTGGCGCAGAAATATTTCCTTTGCCTTTCCTGCCCTACGGCCATATTCACGCATCTCACCGACGAAGTCATATTCACCGTCCGCCGCCGCTTTAAGCATCGCCGCGAAAGCGAACTGCGCTGAGTGAGAGCAGCTTGATGAATTGACATAGAGGTAGGTAAGTGAGAAATTGTCGCCGAAGCGGCCGAGGCCGTAGCGTTCGCGGAGCGCGGGATATTCCCTGTGATAGAGTTTGTCCGAAATAGCGACCATAGCGATTCGTTCCCCGGCGTAACTGAATATCTTCGAGGCGGAGATCATCAGCACGCAGTTGTCGGTATAGCGGGCGACGGTCGGCTGATATGGCGGCTCGAACGGCACGGAACGGTTCTTCCGGAAATCCATACAAAGGTACGCCATATCCTCCAGAGCGACCACATCGTACTTGGTGCAAAGCTCACCCAGACTCTTCAACTCATCCTCGGTCAGGCAAACCCAGGACGGATTGCTAGGGTTTGAATATATTATAGCGGCGACCCGTCCGTCACCGAATACCTCCTCGATCTTCTCACGGAACTTCTCCCCCCGGAAATCATAGAGGTCGAACATCCGCGTCTTGAATCCAAGCACCTTTGCCTGAACGTAATGCGACGGGAAACCAGGATTGAGATAGACAACTGTGTCTTTCGTGGGATTCATCTGAACGCACTCCAGCAGAAGGTTGTAGCATCCCTGCATCGAGCCGACAGTCGGCACGATCCCTTCCGGGGAGATGTCCACGCCGACAAAGGCCTTGATGAAGCGCGAGCCGTTCTCCTTCAGCTCAGGGATTCCGCAGGCGGGAGGATAGACCGAAGCCTCTCCGGAATCCAACGCCTTTTTCTGAGCGTCGATTCCTATCTGGCAAGCGTTCAGGCCGGGAATACCGAACTCAAGATGCACGAACTTCTCTCCGGACAGTTTCTCCAGTTCGTGGGAGACGTTGACACACTGGCGGATTGTGGTCCGGCCGATGTCCGCTATGTCAAGTCTTCGCAGGACTTCGTCTATGGATTGTCTGGAGACCGGTTTCATTTCGAGAAGTTTTTGGAGACCTCCAGTCCGGCGTTGAAGGCCGCTATATTCATTTCAACTATCTTCTCGCCCTTGCGGGAGAATACGTTGGTGATTCCCTCACGGAGTTTCTCAGGATCAAGGATCTCAAGAACTGTGGCGGAAGCGCCCAACAGGACCATATTAGCGCTGCGTGGAGAGCCCGTCTGCTTCGCGATCTCATCACAGTCCAATGTTATGACATTGCCGATTTCCTGAAGCTCGGCGGTGATTTCCTCGACAGGAGGGTAATTCGGAATATTCACAAACGGGGTGGAGTTTGTCACTATCCAGCCGCCCTTTGAGAGCCAAGGCAGGTAGCGGAGGGCCTCCATCGGCTCCAGCGAAAGGATAAGGTCGCACTCCCCTTTCGGGATCAGGTCGCTCCAGATTCTCTCGGTGCTGATGCGCAGGTTACTCTGCACATCTCCGCCTCTCTGGCTCATTCCGTGCACCTCGGCCTGTTTCAGATGAAGGTTTTGGTCAAGCGCCGCCCAACCGATCACCGTTGCTATCGAGAGAATCCCCTGTCCCCCGACACCAGATAATATAATGTCTTTCTTTGCCATATCGATTACGCTTTTTTGTTGGCCGCCGCGTGGCGTTTCGCTGTCTGAATGCATTCACGGCGACAGATGATGACTGACACGCCGCTGTAATTGAGTTCCTCGTCGATCACCTTCTCCATATCCGGATAATTCTTAGGAAGAGGAATGATTGTCCTAATGTGCTCCGGCTCGACTCCGAGTCCCTTGCAGATCTCCTCCAGTTTTCCCGTTCCGGCGGAGTCCTGACCTCCGGTCATTCCGGTCGTCAGGTTATCCGAGATGCAGATCGTGACGCTCGCCCCGGCGTTGACGCAGTCCAGAAGGCCGGTCATCCCGCTGTGGGTGAATGTGGAGTCTCCGATCACCGCCACGGCAGGCCACACACCGGAATTGGCGGCACCAAGCGCCATAGTGATGGAAGCACCCATCTCGACGCAGGTCTGGAACGAGTTGAAAGGCGGCATATATCCAAGAGTGTAGCAACCTATGTCACTGAACACACGTGCCGTAGGGGCATATTCCTTAAGCACCACATTAAGCGCGGTGTAGAAATCCCTGTGGCCGCATCCATGGCAAAGCGCCGGCGGACGAGGGACAGCTACCTCTGATTTTGAATATGTCTCCATCGGCGGCAGGCCAAGGGCGACGCGCACGCAGTCAGGTGTGAGTTCGCCGGTCCTTGGAAGAGTGCCGTCAAGACGGCCTTGGATCTTCGTCCACCTTCTGTCATCCGGATCGTAAAGGATGCCGCGCAGCTTCTCCTCGATGAGAGGCTGTCCCTCCTCAAGCACAAGGATGGCGTCGCACGTGGCTGCCATCTCCCTTGCCAAAGCCTTAGGGAACGGATAGCGGGTCACCTTCAAAGTCGGATACGGGCATCCGTCAGGGAAGCTCTCCATCAGATAGTTCCAGGCGATTCCGCAGGCGATGATTCCCATCCTGTGGTTGTGCCCCTCGACATAACTATTGTCCGAAGAGGCCACGGAATCGTTCTCGAATGACAACACATCGTCAGCCAGCTGACAGATACGCTTCCTGGCGTTGACCGGCAGGGTCACCCAGTTCTTCTCGTGAAGCTCGTCCGGGAAATGAACCTCGTTCTCGCGGCGGATCTCCCCCGCCTCAACGACAGCCCTGGAATGCGCCATGCGGGTTGTAAGGCGCATGAGCACAGGAATATGATTGGCCTCGGAATAGTCGAACGCCTCGCGCACCATGTCGTAGGCCTCCTGTTGGTTCGAAGGCTCGAAGCACGGCATCATGGCGAAGTCTGCGTAGAATCTGGAATCCTGCTCATTCTGCGAGGAGTGCTGCGATGGGTCATCGCAAGCCACGACCACAAGACCACCGTTGGCCCCGGTGACAGCCGAATTGACGAAAGCGTCGGCGCAGACATTCATCCCGACGTGCTTCATACAGACAAGCGCGCGTTTTCCCGAATATGAAACGCCAAGCGCGGACTCCATCGCCGTCTTCTCGTTGGAAGACCAGTCGCAATGGATTCCGCGCTCTTTTGTGAGAGGGTGGGACTGGATATATTCAGTTATTTCAGTCGAAGGCGTGCCGGGATAGGCATACACGCCGGATAGTCCGGCATGCAACGCTCCCAGGGCCAAGGCCTCGTCACCCAATAGAAGTTTCTTCTCTGACATAACTCGTAGCGGTTTACAGTTTTTGTGTTATTTCGGCTACAAGTTACGAAAAATCTCAAATATTCAAAAATATCTTTCAGACTTTAACACATTTTGCGATTTCATCACAAATCTTTAAAACCGTTCAATGTTTTTGGCGTTATCGGAGCCTCCAGACAGCCGTCAAGGATGCGGATCGTGTGGATGTCGGTTCCAGTGAAATCATAATAACCTTTTTTCAGCAGCAACTCGGCCACTTTCTTTGCCCGCCGTCCATACAGGCCGGCAAGAGAGAACAGATTCAGCTGGAAGAGAACCCCCATGGACCGGAGACGGGCATAGTCATCTTCCGACATGTAGATGTACCTTTCCGGGTGGGCTATAATCGGGTACATACCTTTGGACTTTATGGTCTCGAGTGTGTCATAGAATCCGTAAGGCGGCGTGAAATAGGAGGTCTCCACCAAAAGATGATCGTGTCGCTCCCCCATTGTCAGCAGATCCCCTGCCGCGAGACGCTCCTCGAAGAGGTTGTCTATCATATTCTCCGCCCCAAGGTGAAGGCGCAATCCTCCTTTGTAATTCTGGCAGAGGAGGTTGAAGCGTTCTTTCAGGTCAGCCGTCTTGTTGGGGACATCCTCCATGATGTGCGGAGTCAACCAAACGGTCTTCATCCCCAATCTTTCGTAGCGGTCCAGAATCGCCAGAGACTCCTCCATCGTCCTCACCCCGTCATCCACCCCCGGAAGAATGTGGGAGTGACAGTCAGTGAGGCCATTGAATATTCCGATGTCGCCAAGGGTGCGTTTTCTCGTGAAAGGCCACATATTCAATTGTTCTGAGTAATCATGTCTGAACTGTCGCCGCTACTTCCGGACATAGCCTTATGTACACGGCGGCATGCCGCATTATCTTTTCAATATGTCCTCATCTCCAAGCGGTTCGTACGCTCCGTCCTTGGCTTCGAATATGATGGTCCCTGTCTCCAGTGATTCAGAATTGTGCCAGGCATTGATAGGGACAACGCAGATCGGGACCGGCGCCCCCGCCCTGTAGATGACGGACTCGGTCACGTTCCCGCCATCGTCATAGAAATTCTGCCGTATCGTCCCCCTGATCACCACTACCGTCTCCGACGACTTCGTGTGCCGGTGCACCGGAATCAACGTTCCCGGCTCCATAGCGTTCAACATCCTCTGCGACCCATCCACCGAAGAGTTCCGCAGATCATAATTCATCCTCAACCTCGGCGACCGCCTCGCCTCCTCGGTCAGGTTGTCTAACAAAGTGGAATCTATCAGCATAATCACTTCTCCTAATCAATTATCGACACCACAAAGATACAAAAAAAGGTCTCGGTTCAAACAAAGGTTATTTCAAGACATCTTCCGGAAGGAACACTCTGGCCGCCTCCGCATTCTTAGGCGGCACTTTGGTGAACAGGGCCACATGAACGGTCTGCGCCTTCTTCAGAAACGGAAGGTGAGGAATTATTGCCTGAAGTCTGGCGGTCAGAGCGGCGGCATCCTCATTTCCGGTCCATTTGCACTCACCGACAAGGATGTGCTTTCTATCCAATGATTCAGCGACAACATCAAGCTCAACCATTCGCCCATCATTGTCATTGTCTGTGAATATCTTTCCCCACCAGCGGGAAGCCTTGTTGTAAATGACGCCATCGATGCCCCTTCCACTCACATACTTCCGGCACATCAACTCCCAACACTCACTGGTAAAGGATGAAAACTGCTTTTTTACCATTGACATAACAGTCTCTTCCGCTCCAACCTCCAGTAACGAGGCATACGGGGAGACAAATCTAAAGTGAAACCGGAACAAAGGATCCGTGATGAAGTAAAGCCCCTTCTTGCTATTCTTCTCGTTCTCGCCATATGGAATCTCCCGACGCACATAGCCTAAATCCCTAAGTTTCTTAAGTGGCTCTGTAATTTCGCTTGCAGGCTTGCCGGCCCGGGACGCTATCTCGGACAGTTTGTTGGCGCCGTATCCGATTATAGATAGCAAAGTCATGGACTGGACTGTGTCACGCATGTCATCCCGAAGCAACCTTTGCGGCTCCTCCAACAGAATCCCTTGGGTGTCCAGAAGCAATTTTCTTATCGCCGTCTCACAATCAGGATAGTCATTCCGCAGTTCCCAATATCTGGGGATTCCTCCCCAGACGGAATATTCCTTTACAGCATGTACTGCATCACAATTCAGTGCTTCTGGGACAAATTTCGCAGGAATCGGGGAGAGCTTTATGATCTCATCAGCAAGTCCGTACAACGGAGACTTCTTGTCCATGACGCAACTGTACATCATTTGCTGTGATGAGCCACACAAGATAAGATTAAACTTGAAGATATGGAAATTAAGCAGCTTCTGAAGGACAGATGGCAATGAAGGACAACTTTTGACCATGTAGGGGAACTCATCGAGGCAGACTGTCACCCTTGACTTCAGTTGGTTGTTGAGTGCCCGGAATAATGTCTCCCAGTCAGGATAAACCACCTTGTCGAAGCCATCCACACTCCCGGACACTATGCGAGAGAACAAGACCCGCTGATTCTGCTCCGAAGTCTGATCACTCAAGAAGTAGAAATCCCTGCCTAAGTCTATCACGTTTTTTATGAGTGAAGACTTTCCGATTCGTCTCCGCCCATAAACCACGATGAATTGGCTGTCAGGCCTCTTCAATGCCTCTCCTAGCCTCACAACATCAGACTTTCTGTCAATAAACTTCTTGAATAACATACAGTTTTAAATATCTTTCACAAAGATAATCTTTTTCAAAGATATTCCAAAGTGCATTAATGGTTATTAGCGCAAAAAAACATGCTCTATCTCAACGAAATCACAACTCACACTTGACACTCACTGCCTTCTTAGTATAACCTCGAACGCCTCCGCATAGTTACACCCGGCCTGACAGCCGCGATAAGCGGCGAAGCCCTCGAGGGCTTCCGTTGATCGTGGGTGAGGATATGGACGCATGACACCACGGTACATCGAGAGGGTTCCCACTCTGCCTGACGGGGCGAAGTTAAGCGCCCATGCCTAAAGCCGATAGCCTAAACGTGAGCTAGCTAAATGAAAGGAGCACATGCGTAGCTCAAGCCAAGCACTAAGGTGCCAAGCCAAACAGCTCCTACCCTACTTAACAATCGCCTCCCGAATGCAATCCACGACGTACCTCATATCCTCGTCCGTCACATATTGACCAGCCGGCAAGGTTTGCCTTTGAACATGAAATAACATCGCTACCGTTGTGAACGAAACCATCTTATACGGAATAAGTACAGACGTGAATAAAAGGCGGTCGGCCTTCGGCCGGGTTTTGCGCCCGAATCAGCCCCTGCCAACTCTCATGGGAAACAAGGGAAGCCGGCACGCTGTCAATGCCACAATACACCGTTAACCAATTCTTTTTTCCATTTTTCACTATATGTTTGATTCTTTTTGCTCCTCGTATAGTGTCTACTTATTTCAGTTCACGTCATAAGGCCCCCCTCTCATCATCATTATTTTCGGGTAATCCAAGACCTTCATAAAAGCGGATTCCCCATCCTTTTCAACCTTATAGCAAGTGGGGATGTTTCCTCCGGTCTCATGTTTCGCCCTGTCGGGGCTGGCCAACTTTGATACCACGGTCTAGCCATCAACAACTTTTCCTTCAAGATCGCCTGAAGCAAAGAATATGTTCAGATCTAATTCCATTATATCCAATGTATTATTTCAAACGAACAGGCTTATTATCAAACAATTACACATTGGCTATCTCTGGCAGAGCCAGTCTATTGCCGGAACTATTTCGATGGTGTGGCCGTTCATACTGACTGTCTCCGCCGTGTCAAATGTAATCAATGTCAACTTCTCACACTTGAGATCTTTGGCACCGACAAACAGGCCGTTTAATTCCCTATTCCGAGTTTTAGAGGATGAAATGTCATAGCTCACCTGGATTAGTTCAACAGGTTTTCCTCCGTCAGCCACGACGAAATCAACTTCATGACTGGCAGATTTGTAATAGAATAAATCGTGGAAAAGAGGTTTGCTCCTGCGCAGAAGTTCAACGCAAATAACGTTCTCCAGGCGCCAGCCAAGATTATCACTGGCGATGGTCCCCTCTTTATCGGTTGCCAGGGCGGTATCAACAACATATACCTTCTCGTTCCGGATTCTGTCTTTGCTCTTGAAAGAGAACCTGTTGATACCTATCAGCAGGAAGGCCTGCTTAAGGTATGAGTAATAATTCTCGGCAGTGTGGTCGGATACACCAAACTCTGCAGCAACATTCTTGGCGATGAATTCGCGGCAGTAATTGTCCGACAGGTACGTTGCCATCCGCCTGAGAACATCCTTGTGCCGGATCTTGAAACGCTTGGCGATGTCTGTATTGATAATGGCATCAAGAAGCCCGCTGATGTATCCGACGCGGTTTGTTTCCGAAATCATCTCAGGGAAACCTCCTTCCGACAGATACTTCTCCAGGGCGTTCTTGCGTAATGCCCGGGCCTTGGTCGAGTAAGACTTGGTATCAACCCCGGTAATGCCGCAATACTCGGAGAACGAGAACGGATACAGGTTGATCCGGTTATGCCGCCCTGTCAGATGCGTCATCAGTTCGCTGCTCAAGAGCTTAGAGTTCGAGCCGGTTATAAGGATGTGTATCTTCTGTCGGAGGAGGCGGTTGACAAACAACTGCCATCCGTCGATGTTCTGAATTTCATCCAGGAACAGATACTTGAAGTCACCGTTTAGTCGGTAAAGCGCCTCCAGAAGCGTGTCGAGTTCCCCGGTCTTCAGAGAGACCAGTCGTTCATCGTCGAAGTTGACATACGCAAAATCGCCTACCTTCTCACGCAGGACTTTCTCGCAGATGGTCGATTTCCCACTACGCCTGACCCCGATAACCACCTGAGCCATCTTGCTATCAAGGTTTATAAGCGGTTCTTCATAACGGCTCACGAAGGAGGCGAGTTCATTTGACTTTAATTCTTCCTTTTGGGAAGAGAGGATTGAAAGTATCTGTTGTACGGTCATCATATCATTGTATTTGCACCGTGCAAGATACGAAAACATCGATAAAAATCAAAATACGTCAGAATAAACTTCGATAAAAATAGATTTGTCAAAGACTTAACTTCGATATGTCTAGCCGTTTCCTGAAACACAGTCTTGTCATTCGCGCCTCGCTTGATGGGATGGAACTCCGGATTATCCTGCTGCTTTGTTACATTCTTGCCAAACAACCTGTCCTCCTCATTCTTCCAGAGCATTTGTCGTATTGCATTAATATCGATATCCTCGAAATGCATTGTATTATCAAGTCTATTCAGTTTCATCTAGAAAGCTATTCTTAATATCCAGACATGTTTCCGGGGAGACATAATAGGTTTGCCATTCGGATAGGTTAGCATCGGTATTACTTTTATCTTTCAGTAGCTGTAGTACGATTGGTGCGACCATTTTCCTCAGATACAATTTCTCATTGGCTTGGAGTTCACTTTAAAGTGTCGCAATCACTAAACGTGGCCGGAGCGCAAGAACAAACTCTTCAAAAACGAATATATCCAGATAGCCTATGACCATCTGGATACATTCTACGGTAAATCGAAACTGTCTGCAGGACTCTGAGCCGTTACATCCCCTACCGAATCGCCTCTTTGATGCTATCGACAATGTAGCGGACATCATCGTCGGTTACGTATGGGCCGGCAGGAAGACAGAAGCCTATCTTGAAGAGAGCGGTTTCCACGTCGTTGGTGTATGCTGTGGCACCTGCGTAGACCGGTTGCTTGTGCATTGGCTTCCAGACAGGACGGCACTCGATTTTCTTGGCGAGCATGAACACGCGGAGAGCCTCCACATTTTCGTTCGGCTGACAATCGGTCGTCGCACAATCTACGGCGTGAATCACACCTGCAGCTCCGCCCACTGCGGTCTTGATCACCTCCTTGTAGGCATTTTCCTGACCTTGAACGTGAACGGAAGGGTCCAATGTCGCTGCACAGAGCCAGAAATTCGCATCATAACGCGGATCCTCAGGCTGCTTATGAATATGTACGCCCGGAACATCGGCCAGCAGTTCCTCGTAAAGCTTCTGCACATGACGATGGTGAGCGATGTGGGCATCGAGGACAGTCATCTGGCCGCGACCGATACCTGCACAAACATTGGACATACGATAGTTGTAGCCGATGGCAGTGTGCTGGTAGTATGGATAGGCATCACGAGCCTGTGTCGCATACCACATGACCTCATTGGCGTCTTCTGCATTGCGGCAGACAAGAGCGCCGCCGCCGGAAGTCGTGATCATCTTGTTGCCGTTGAACGACAGCACGCCGTATTTGCCGAAAGTTCCGAGCACCTGGCCGTTGAAGCGCGAACCCATGCCCTCAGCTGCATCCTCGACAATCGGAATGCCGTATTTGTCGGCAATAGCCATGATCTCGTCAATCTTGTACGGCATACCATAGAGAGCCACCGGGACAATCGCCTTCGGATATTTGCCCGTTTTTTCTTTTCTGTCAATGATTGCCTTCTCTATTCGGTTTATCCGGTATCGTCATTTCTACCAATCCAAGTGCGATTAGAGGATTGATAATAATATTCTTAAATCTTGAGTCCACTTGAAAAAGTACCATTCGCCACTTTTACCCCTGTTGGAAGTACTTGTCCCTTGCAAATGTTTGCATATCGGCTTGACCTTCCCGGCTCACTCGCCTTCCCTCGGCATCCGTTCCCCGTGACACACCCTCCCCGTGAATTCGAACGGTGCGTTTTAGGAGTTCACCTCCGCCTTCTGCCGTGGGCAAAAACCTACGATCTGCACCCAAGAAGAACGCGTAACAGGACAACGGGGGCAAAAGAGCCCGATCCACACGTGGTTCCAACGACGGGGGGCAAAAACCCGCAATCAGCCAGCCGCTCTCACTCCGGCAAGTTCCAGAATTATGTCTCCCGACAGCTTATAGTTCTACCCTTCAGTAATAGAAGTGGCTTTCATTCATCCCGATTTGTCTGCGGAATACCCTGGCGGACATGTCACTCTCAAGAAAGGCTGCCACTGACTTCTGTGACAGCGGTCGCCAAGATAGCCTCAGTAGTAATATTCTGAACAGAAAAAGAAGTAATATTTCCTTTGTTGTTCAAATTATTGCTATATTTGCAGCATGAAGATAGAATTAAGTGAAATAGGAACCATTCCAGTAACAACTTCAATCATTGAATCGTTATATCCGGAACTGAAGTCTGCCAACAAGAAAGTAACTTGGCTTGAGAAGCAAGGATTTATCATCAGACTGAAGCGGGGACTTTATGTGGCTAATCCCAAACATTCAGGAAAGACTCTATCAAGTGAGCTGATTGCCAATCATCTCTATACACCTTCGTATATTTCAATGTCCACTGCACTACGATATTATGGACTTATCCCCGAGGCTGTATATGTTCATCAATCAATGACGGTAAAGCACTCCCGCAGCTTTCAAACTCCGGTCGGCTATTATGACTACAAACATATCTCAAAAGAGGCATTCCCGATAGGAGTAAGGAGTATGTATAAGGATAATTATGCTTTTCTTGTCGCATCACCGGAAAAGGCATTGTGTGATTTGATTGCCAATTCCTCAAAAGTCATTCTTCGTTATATGAAGGATGTAGAGGCATATCTTGAGCAGGATATTCGTATGGATATGGATGAGTTCTATAATATGGACGCAAACATATTTGAAGAATATATTAATGTAGGCAAAAAGGCTGATTCAATTTCGACACTTTTAAAATTCTTAAGACGATGAAAAATGAAATATTCGACAATATGCTCTCCCGTTATGATTTAACAACAGAGCAACAGAAAAGAAACGCCATATTTGAAGTAAACCAACAAGTGATACTTGCTGGCCTGTATGCCGGTGGCTTTTTTGAGTCGGCAGCTTTCTATGGCGGAACTTGCTTGAGAATCTTTCATGGCTTGCAGCGTTTCAGTGAGGATATGGACTTTTCATTGCTTACACAAGATGACAAGTTCGATTTCACGAAATATTTTCCTGCTATCATTGATGCTTTTACAATGGTAGGCCGTGAGGTTGAAATAAAGAAAAAAGACAAGAGGAATTTCGGAAAGGTCGAATCTGCATTTCTTAAAGACAATACCGATGTATATGATGTGACTTTCCAAACAGAGAAGTCTATAAAGATAAAGATAGAAGTAGATACTTGCCCACCGTTGAACTTCAAGACGGAACAGAAGCTATTGCTTCAGCCATATTCATTTATGACCCGTTGTCTTACACTTCCCGACTTGTTTGCAGGCAAGATGCACGCATTAGTATATCGTGCGTGGAAGAACAGAGTAAAAGGTCGTGATTGGTACGATTTTGAATGGTATGTACGCCATAATGTCCCACTTGATTTCACTCATTTAGCAGAACGGTGCAAGCAATTCAACAATGAGGATATTACTCCAAAGTTATTCCAAGAGAAACTCATTGAGCGTCTCTCTACAGCCGATATAAAACAAGTGAAAGAAGATGTATTGCCTTTCATCCGCAATCCAAAAGAACTTGACATTTGGTCAAATGATTATTTTGTGCAGTTGGCAGGGATGGTAAGAATGGGATAATGTTGGGTGAAATAAAGGGGGAGACTGTCCGAAAAGTAGCTGATTGATACATATTAGGAAAGTATAAATAGTTCTTTGAGATATGCGATTATTTTCGTAACTTTATAATAGTTAAGAAGATACGCAAAATGGGATACATTGAGAAAGTCAAACGAAACGAAGCATTGCTCTTTCCTGAGTATTTGGACGATTATGTTGAGAGCAATTGTCCGGTGCGTTTGTTTGATGCCTTCGTTGATTCTCTGAATCTCGAACAGCTTGGATTTGCCAAAGCTGTACCTGAGATGATGGGAAGACCATCATATGATCCGCAAGATCTGCTTAAGGTCCTGCTGTATGGTTACTTCTATGGAGTGCGTTCATCACGCAGACTCGCACGGGAGTGCAAATGCAATGTTGAGCTTATGTGGCTCACAGGCAAGCTTATGCCTGACTTCAGAACACTGTCAGACTTCCGCAAAGATAATATTCAGTGTATGGAGTCAGTGTTCAAGGCGTTCAACCGCTACTGCCTCAAGTTGAAAATCTTGTCAAAGTCATTTATATCAATTGATGGCAGCAAGTTCAAAGCGGTCAATGCCAAGGACAGAAACTTCACTCTGAACAAGCTTGACGATCGTCTTGCATGGCTGGACTCAAACATCAAGCATTACCTCTCAGCTTTGGAGGAAGCGGACAATGAGGACAATGACCGTAATCTGACAAGGGAAGAAATTGAGGCTAAACTCAAGACTCTTCAGGAACGCAAGGAACGTTATGAAGGATATCTCCGCGAGATGGAGGCAACAGGTCAGAAGCAGAAGTCCCTTACAGATCCTGACGCCAAACTGATGAAGTGTAACGAAGGCTTCTGTGTAGGTTATAACACTCAAACGGCAGTTGAAGATGGCAGCCATATGATTGTTGGCTTCAAGGTTACCGACACTCCTACAGATCACGGGCAGATAACCGAACTCTCATCAGAAGTAAAGACCGACGTGGGCGTGGATGTGATTGAGGCCGTTGCCGACAAAGGTTATCAATCACCGGAAGACATGTCCAAAGCACTAGAAAATGGTGTCGTTCCGAATGTTATCCAGCGTGATGGTGAGACTGAAGTGACAGTAGACTTCGAATACAATCCTGCAGAATCAACAGAATTGAATCCGAGCAGCACATCCCCTGACGATGTAAAGAAATGTCTTCAGGCTGGCACTATACCAGATGCCTATGGAGGCATCTTGAGTAATCCGGAGATAATCTCAGTCAAGAGCACTGAGTATACAATATCAGATGATGCGGTTTTGAAAATGACTCAGGAGCAGATGGTAGAGGAAGCTCGGAAAGGATATCTAATTCGTGACCCTCATAGAAATCTGGTTATCTGTCCCGAAGGCGCCATACTTCGTCAAAAGTCAATCAAACGCAATGGAGATATCAGATATTGTAACAAGTTGGCTTGTAAGCATTGCAAGAACAAGTGTACAAAGTCCCCGTTCCGTGAAGCGGACTTCTCAAAGGATAAACTGGTAATGAAGGTCAAAGGATATAATCACAATGATAATGACAAGCCTAATACCGGAATCAAGGTCAGCAAGAAGGTGGTGACCACACAAAAGGTCCGGTTTCGCTTCAAACTGGATGAAAAGAAGATGAATGAACGAAAATGTCTGTCAGAACATCCTTTTGGCACAGTCAAAAGAGCTGTCGGAATGTCATATCTTCTGTTGAAAGGTAAAACGAAGGTCATCGGAGAGACTGCTTTGATGTTTTTGTCATATAATCTGAGGCGTGCGATATCAATCAAGGGCGTTGAAGATATGGTAAAAGCACTGGCGTAACAAAAGTATCCATCTCGATGAACATATTGTGCGAAAACGAGGGATAAACCCTCTGAGAATCGCATATTCAAAAAAGAAAATAAATATGGTAACTTATCTATAATACACCACTCTCAACGACTTCCGAAAAGGCACTTTTCGGACGGCCTGGGGGGGGGGGGGGAATGAGGGGGAAAAAACTTTTTTTATCCCACAACCCAGGGTATTACGAATATGAAAATAATAACAAAAAACTAAATAACAACGACAATTATGGTTAATTGGCTGCATATATCTGATTTGCATTTAGGGAGTGGAGGTACCATAACGAACATAATGCGCGATGAATTACCTATCTACTTGAAAAGGCTGGGAATAAAATGTGATTATGTATTCTGTACGGGTGATATCCGAACAGCGAATGTAAATCCCCATTTATTTACTGATGATATGGCAGCATATTTGATTTCAATATGCGAAGCTGTTCAAACGTCAGTAGATAGATTGTATATAGTTCCTGGTAATCATGATGTGGATAGAGATGCTGATGGTCGTCATGATGTTATCAGGAAAGTATTCTATGATGGCAAAGGATACTATCACCCGGATAATGGCATTATAGAGTCAGAAGACCTGTCGGTCATTATGACAGGAGAGAAAGATTTTCTTTCTTTTCTTAGCAAAATATACGACGCAGACCGACTGAAATTATATGGCAATCCGAAAATGCCGCATTTTAATATAGAGACAGAGCATTTCAATATTCTGCATGTAGATACCAACTTAGCATACACCAGCGGACAGGAACATAACGATTTGTTCGTTGGTACAAAGTTATTATATGATGCAATACATACGCTTAATAAGAATAAGCCTACTATATTGCTTAGCCATTATCCGGTTACTTCGTTTCTGCAAGGAGAGAAGAAAGTACTCTCGACGATGCTGCAACATAATGGAGTTCGCCTATGGCTGGCTGGTCACGAACATGACCAAGTTCTACAGAAAGTTCATTATATCTATTCTTTACAAGCGGGTGTCCTGCGCAATGAACAAGGTGTGCGTTCTTCGGTCCTTTTAGGGCAATACGACCCGACAACTTGTAAGTGTTTTGTAAATGCGCATACATGGTTTGAAGAAGGTTGGGCTAAGTATCCTTATGTTGATTTGGAGAACACGCCTCAAGATGTTTTTTCCATAAATTTAAGTTCTAAATTAAATGATACGACCGCTATTCCTCAAGATTTGAAACAAGTGATGAACGGCCTTACATTAAGAGACGTTAATGTAGATTTAATTCAGCAGGAGCCGTTGCTTCCTGTAATTCAGAGCGATAATATCATAGAACGTACAGCTTTGTTGAATCGTTGCCTTAATGCATTGAATGATGGTAAAATACTCGTGATTTTTGGTTCTTTGAAAATAGGAAAGTCGACTTTAGCAGCACAAATACATCAGCATAGGCCAAAGACTGCCATATATGATTCTGTTCTGCAGACGGATTTAGAAAATAAGGTAAAAATACTGCTACAGGAAGGAAAGGGAGGTGAAAGTGTGTTGGTTAGCTCCGGAGCATTAAATCTAAATTTATCAGGGCTTGATGATAGAAGAGTTGTTCAGATTGAAGTACCTTTATTAACACTAACTGAAACCAAAGAACTTGTTGATACGTATGGACCAGAGCAGAACCAACATATGTTCATTTATGCACATAGTTGTGGACATCCTGCTCTTGTGCGAACACTTTGCGAATATTTGAAAGCCAATCATTGGCAATTAGATGAAAAACAATTTTCCAATCTTTTAGCTTATAGTTTTGACTATAATCTGAGTAGAACAATGGCTGAATTAATGCGGACATTGTTACCAGATACAACAGATCGTGCATTGCTAAATCGTTTGCTGATAGTGAATGGAAGTTTCACGGAAGAAGATGCCTGCAAATTAGCCGAAATTACTCCATCTATTGAAGAGCCAAGAATGCGCTTAAATGGATTGATTCCTACATGGGTAATGTCTTTGGATAATTGTTTTAAAACGAACTCACTCATCAGTAAATTATGGAAGCCCGATGTGTCAGAACAGACTTTCAAAGATGCCAATTTAGTATTGGCAGAAGGTATTTTGACTAAGAAAAAAGTACTTGGAGAACATGATGTATTGAATTATATCCTATACAGTATTAGAGGTGGTGCAGATGACAATGCTGGAAGAATGTACATTACAATCTTAATGAAATTGGATGATATTGGAGAATTGCCACATGGAAGCCTCCTTTGTAAATTATGGTTGGATGTCCCCTTACCCGAGGGAATGTCTATTGATGTCAAGATAGGAGTACGTTATCTTCAAATTGCACTTATCAAAGATCTGAGTGCAACTCAACGATCATTCTTGATAAAGGATTTAAAAGACAATGTCTCTAACTGTACTGATGCAGAAAAAATACCGTTCTATAGTAGCATGATTACAATGATTTGCTGGATGGAAGGTGACATTGAGGGTGGGTTGTCACATTATCATCGATACCTGGAAAGTAAAGGTGATGACAACAAACTATTAAAGACTATTGGAGATGTAAAACCTGTTTTTGATAATAACATTTGGTTTTTCCTTCTGCTTTTGTCTAATGAACAAGCTTTCATTAACTGGCTTGATGTATTCAAGGCAGATGATATTGAATACTCACATAACGACCATGTAATTTGCGAATGTTGTTATCTTGCAATAGAACGACTTCGGATGTATCATTTAGGGGATAAACCCGTTAATGATCGTGTGGAGATATTATTCAGAATTTTGGCAAAAGCAGAACTTAAGCGCTGTTCAGAACTTGCTATCGCTTGTGTTTTTGCAATTATGGAGATTTTTAATTCTGATCACCGTTATGAAGAAGCTCGATTGCTATATGAAAGCAAGTATTCTAAGTATGAGAAATTGCCATTTGCGCAGTTGATTTTGAATGGTTCAATGGGGAATAGCTACTTCCGAGATGTCGCTGAAGTACATGGTCATGCTCTTGATTACTTTAAAAGGTCATTTTCGATTGCAGATGCCGAGTTGATTCCCAATATTATGTTGCATGTTAAGCAGATGATGGCATACGTTCTGGCTGAGACTAATATTAATGCGGCAGTAAAAGAACTTGAAGAGGCACTACAATATGTTTCTGATGTTAAACATCGTATAGATATATATGAATACTATCAGTGCATAGGAGAGTTGTCATATACATATTGGTGTGCGGGCAATAGACAGAAAGCTGTTGAAAAACTATCAGAATGTGTGCGTTTTGTCACGAATGACCTTCAAGATGGCAAAGAAAAATTTGCCAAGAGTTTTATCTGTTTATTAGGGTGTCTAATAATAAAGTATCAGTGTGATTTGGATAACAAACCTATGCCTAAAGATCAAGCGATTCCTCGTCATGGGATGTTCACTGAAAATGACTTAAGTTCATTTGATGATCTATATAGCGAAGACCGTATCTATACATCCAGTTATCAGATGTGTCAGCTGTGTAAAATGGTCGGCTTAAGGGATTTGGCTCGTGAATGGGCGCATAGAACACTGGACGCATGCAAGAAAAGAGGCGAAGTTTGCGAGATTCATTATCTACTCTTCCTGTTATTACCATATTTTATTGAGGATAATGATAAAGATGCCATACTTTTTGTAATTAATCATACATGTGAAGCGCAGCGCATTAGTTATGAGAATCACCCTGAACTGCATAAAGAAAATGCAGACTTTGAGTTTGTTGAGTTTCGTATAGTGCCTCTTCTAATGGCGTCGCTTGGTCAGAATCTTCGTGGAGATGATAGTGGTTTGAAACTCATTAAGAAGGTATTGGACAATTATCATCCGGTGAATAATTCTGAAAAATTTGAACTTGTGAAATCTGTGTTTGATAGACCTTCGTATGATAAAGACTATATAGCGGAAATTAATAAGTTGGACATGAATGATAACTATGTTGTCTATATTTGTGCTTATCTGATGACAGCTTATCAGAGTGAGGCAGATTATGCATTCTCACTTCTAATCGCACTTTTGCCTATGTTGGAGAAACAATTGATTCAAATCTTGGGTGAAGAGATAAAACCTATTATTAATCATTTTGTGACTGATTTTTGGAAGGCTAAAATTCTAACAGCCCCTAACGAATTCAAAGATTATAAGTTCCTTCGAGAAAAGGGGCTTCCACTTATTGAAAAGTATCAAGGAAAAATAAATCAGGCAAATCATACGATGTTTATCGTGAGCAATCATATAAATAAACTAATTAAACTTAATGACTTACAGGAGGATTGGATGGATAGGTAATTCGTAAGCATTCGGTAAACCTCGTGTAGGTATTTCGGAGACTTTGAAGTCTCTCCAAGGATTATCGGAGATTCTCCAAAAGATGTTGGAGACACTCTGAAGATTATCGGAGATTTGACCATATCATATTAAATAGGGATTGTCGCTTAATGTTTTCAATCTGAGCGAAGCAGCGACCAATCCCTTCAATTTCTGCGTCCGACTCATCAAAATTTCAATTTTGTATCTGTTTCCGATCGTTTCGGCCGGATTTTTTGTCTGTTTTTCATGGCGAGGATACAGTTCCCCCACAGGAGCCTCGCATTGACTGTAAGTGTCAGGCAGCCGCCAAACGCGCCCTTTGTTCTATCCTGCCCAATTCGCTCTTTTCGAACGTTGAATAGTAGAGCTCATAAAAATTGAACTCCGGAAACGCAATGTTTGGCGCTATTTCAGAAAAATTTTATACTTTTGACATGCAGATTAATTTTGCGATTTCCCCAATTTCTCACTTTTGTCGGTGGTTGGGGGATTTTTTTTCCTTTTTCAAAGTTACGAAATTTCTATCACTTTATCAATCAACTTGTTGCGCAATTATTGGGTGTTTCACGACAGTCCCTAATTATCTATTATAATTTTTCTTCTTCAAAACTACTCTCCCGTTCAATCATATATTGACAAGCATTAACTTGAGATTGAGCCCATTGTCTCACATCAGGATTATTATGTTCCAAGAGTGTCGAATAAATATTCTTCCGCCTTTCGTAATATGGTACAACAGAACCAACTGATGCAAATGAATCAAGATTGCAACCAATCTCGTTCAGAACATATTGTTTATCTGCATAGTTATCGATTAAGGCCATTGCTTCAGGTGTAAACGTATTGCCATCAGCTACTTGTATCATACTCGCTAACCTAGCCGGTGCGATATCTGGATATTTGTTGCACCAGTCTAAGAAAGCTTGGAAATGGCCACCTACCATAAGTATTGGTGCAGATTCAGAAACCATATCTGTCCCCAAGAGTTCTTTCAAATGATAATATGTCATAAACTGCTCGTCCGAAGCAAGTAGGGCTTCAGAAAGTGATGGCCAGATCTCATCAAAATACTTGAGCATCAGCAAATGATAAATTTCCTCAATCTCATAAGAAACCGTGAAATAAGTTTCTGTTTGCCTTGCGTATGCCAAAATTTCATCATTGATTCTTTTAGCCAATACCTGATGGGAGCCATCTGCAAGTAACGTACACGAAACGTGAAGTGCATTTTCAACGTTGATCAAAGGTTTTGCCTCATCGTCATATTCAAGAAGAGCCTTCTCTACTATGCTACAAATTGACTGTAATGATTCTGGTTTTTTGTTGTAACATAAAAATGAATACATTCTTAATATTACCGGCAGACTGTTATCAAAGTTCTGTACAGTATTAAATAACAATTCCAAATCTTCCATCGTAAAGCCATTGATAGGAATCATTGTCCAGTACTGGATAAAATCACTGACAGAAGCATTACCCTCTTTAATCAGAAGTTTAAGGTTTTCAAATAATAGATTATTTGGTTTGATATTTCGCACGCCCATACACGCATACGTAATAGAAGACACTGGAGACTGCATTATCTTTGGCAATAATGCTTCAAATGTCTTGTCCTTCAATACCGATACAAAATTGCATAGTATATCAATGCGAAGATTCTCAACCTCTGCGAGTATTTCCAGATAAGTATTAACGAAATTTACTTGTTCCACCTCAGACATACCCTCAGCAAGAGTTGCACCGAAAGGATCAGAGCTAATATTGTCAGTATGAATTAGTTCGCGTAGATTATCCTTCGTTACTAGACCTTTTTCTATGAACTCCTTTGCCAACTCCTTATATATCTCTCGTCGTTGTTTTAACCCATATTCAAAATTCCTATTATTGAATGCCTCCTTTTCTACACGCTTAAATTTGGAAATCGGGTCTGTTTTAGTTAATCGGGAAAGAATGTCTTCATATAAACGCTTATTTTCCGGATTAAAATTCGACCATACTTGATCTTTAAATCTTGCCATACTTTCCTGTAATTTGTCCCAATTATAAGATTTGAATCTTGCTATGCTGTCTACAACCGGTAGTATAATTCCTTCAGCTCCAAAATCACACAATACAGCAAAATTGTTTTCAATAGTTTCCAAACCACTTTCAGCAGCCACAGAGTTCCCCTCGACCTCTTCTTTTACCAAATCAAGACATCCCTTGATATAATCAAAGCATTCACTTCTCGATGGCATATAGCTCTTAAGTTTGTTGCCACCAAATGTTTCTGCTCCATCCATATAAATGAAATCACGAGTATGTAATGCAACTTTGACCGTATCCATTATAATGGCTTTGTAAGGTTCAACCTTAATAGCATCTTGGAGGAACTTTAGTCGCGCCTCCAATGATATTTCAGTTGCAGGGAGCATTACAGGGAATAGTCTCTTAAACTGCCCTGTTGCATTATTAGAAATACTTTCATTTTCTGCCAATGCGAATTTGAGCATTAAAGATGCTCCCCTGATAAAAGTCTCTTGTTTGAAACACAATTTCTCTAATGTCCAGATTATGTACCTTCTACCTTTCGATATTCCATATAACTCCCCGGTTGTTCGGGTGTTAATAGTCCGAGTCAGAAAGTCTGCAACAACCTCTGGGTTTACTTCTGCAAAACTCTCTATTAGCATACTCCCTTCGTTTGAATCCAATACTTCAAGACTTTCAAACTTACTTCCCACTTTCAGTAATGACTTTACTATTTCCTTAGCTTCCTCACTTTGACCTAAATATCTAAATCGGTTCCTAAACTCTCTTATCAAAGATGCTCCACTACCTGACTCAATTACAGAAGATAAAGCGGACAATAGCCGGTCTCCATTAACGGTCTCCAACCATTCTTGTTGTAACTGAATTGCTAATTCCTTTGGATGGACAGATATTGTTCTACCTTTCTCTAATATGATTCCACGTTTGATATTTTTCTTAATAATAGCAATCGTCTCATTCTTAAGAATTTCAAAATCAGAATCAATAGAAGTTATTGATTTGTTACCGATTATCACGTCGAGTTCGCCAGCGCGTTCATCTTTCCATCCGATACAGTCAAATAAAGATAATGATTGTAAAATAATTCGCTCATTAGAGCCTGAATCCGCATCTACTAAACGAGCGTTCAACTTTGTCTGTTCAAAATCTTCTAATTCTTCGTCTCCTCTAAGTGAATCTGTTATTGAAGTAACCAATTTAGAGTCATTTTGAAAGAAATCCTTAATATGATTTTGGATAACTAAATTCTTTACACCAGAATCATATAGAACTTGATTCAAAGCCGCATCTATATCCTCCCTAACATCAAGCAAAACCATCGAAGAGTCTGAAATATATTCCTCCTCTTCATTCTTTGACAAAGATATTATTCGATTGTCGGCGCTATACATATTTTTGATTTTCAAAACTTTCTTCATATCCTCTATTGGGCACTTGTCTATTACAACAATAGCAGAAGGATAATCCTTGAAAATCATTTTCAGCTTATCTCTATAATCGTCAAAATTGTAGACATCGCCATCCACATAGAGATAGTTATTAGCAACTTCGTTTTCGTCACATGCTCTGTGCACAATTTCCGTCTTATCTTCCGGACCTATGACACGCACGACTTTGGCTTCTCCGAGTAAGGATGCGCGATATTTAGCAACAAGTGCGTCATTAATATGCGACAAATATAGATTGCTATCCTTATGCTGAAAGAACCAACCAACAAAAGGATCAAACTTATTGGATATATTCTCTCTGGCAGCTAATGCAGATAATCTTATTGCATCAGGAAGAACTTTCAGAAGTTCTTCCTTTGTCTTTTTTTTGCTCTCGTCTGAGTTGTCCGGCAGATTGAACGTTATTGGCCATCGCCGCCCTCTAGTATCGAATGGTATAACAGCTATATCTTCATAAACAGACCGATTCGCTTCATTCATTAGAAGGATAACCTGTTTATAGAAAAGACTGCTTTTGCCCAAGGCTCTGTTGTACTCGCCAAACACATTTGAATTAGGACCATAACGAAAATAGATACCTTCTTTATTGCGAAACTCATCCAACCATTCTTCAAGGTGTTGAACGACAGTCATATCCCCAATGAAGATATCGCACTCGTCTATTTTCTCGAACATTTCAAGAGCCACATCGGGTGTACCTAGAGACTTTCTCAATCCGTCATCATATATAATTTTTACACCCTTTAAATCTCCTTTCCCTTGAATCTGGTTAATTGCACTATTTATGCATTCGGTTAAAAAGGCCTTGTTATTGAAACCTTGATCATTAGTTTCTACTTGCCAAGAGAAGAATAGCTTTAAATCCATATCATATATTATACTCAAATTGTAATATTATAGACTCTCTACTTTAATTAATTATGCCAGAAATAGTTATATACTCCGTTAGCAACAATGTTTGCATTTAGCGGAATACAAATCAAATCGTTGACATTATATTCAATGCAGAGCGACCAATGGTTCATTGGTAAATCCATATTTCCATCACATTCTCTAATCGTCTCGAAACCACCAATAAATGAGATAGATTGTTGAGAGTCCTTTGTAATAAGAAAATCTTGCACATTTTTAGATAATTTACCAAAAGTTTCATTTATTAATTCTTCAACTCTATCAACTTGGATATCAGATAATTTTAGAATTCCCATTGGTATAAACTTCTCCAAGCAGAGATCTTTTCTTGCATTCGACACATCTCCAATAAACTCATTGTGATTCTTTAAATACACCCTTCTTAGAGTTGTATTTTCAAAAGCCCTTATACGCAAATCCACTTGGTATTGAAACTCACCTTCTGTCTTACAGCGAAGATATAAATGCTCATCGAATACTCTGATGCTCCCTTCAGTACTTGAAGACACAGGCACCTTCTCTTCACAGTTAACTTTTTCTATCTGTTTTTCACATTCTCCACAAACCTTCAAGAATGCTTCTTTTTGTCTATTCCAGTCAACCACATTCTGTTCAGTTCGAACCAGCATAGAATACAATATATCCAACCCTTCACTACTATTCATTTTAACCGCCTTTTCCAATGAAGTGAGCCAGCCCAAAGAATCAAAGCTACAATGAGGAAGAACAACTGAAACAATTTTCTTTTCAAGCGCCCATGCAGCTCCCATTTCGTTCAAACAGACTTCACTTTGCTTGTAGTTCTCTGAGATCATGAACAGCACTAAGCTTGAACTGAGGAGATTCTCTTTAATGAATTGTGGAATACCATCGCCCAATCCAACTCCAGTATCTTCGCGAGAAGTATAGACTATTTCCGATGTCTTTAAACCGCAAGATAATCGCAGAACCTTGTCAACAAATTCGTCTATAATGGGTTTATCCTTTGAACTGTGGCTGATAAAAACCTTATGATAATATGGTTTCCTCAAAAGTTTATATTTTGAAACAACTGCCCAATCTCTTGCTAATTTGAGGCAGTCATCAAATGTTTCGCATCCCATATACATTGTTTTTTGATATGTATATGGATTACAGAAAACATCACCAAAAGATTTACCCTGAATTGACCTATATATTGTGAAGCGTATCGACGGATCCATTATATAACTGAAACAATATTCATCATCTGTCCAACGTTCATCAAATGCTGACAAAGATAGTCCTACGCTAATAAATACAGATTGGAGTATTGTATGTTGTCCTTGGTTTAGTCTCATAAAATAATGGTGATTATGACACCTTAATATAGGGATTGTCGTTTAATGTTTTCAATCTGAGCGAGGCAGCGGCCCCCAAAATCACCGCGTCCAACTCATAAAAAATTTCAATTCTATAACCTCCCCCACCATCCACTCCTGATTTCAGTCTGTTTCTCCACAACAAACACCCTCCAAGCCAACTGCACGCCACCAGTGGATGCCGAAGAAGAAGCACAGGATTTCCGTCCGCGTCGTCCAACCTAAATCAGGAAAGTACAACGTATCTCGATTTTGTCCCAAATCCCTGTCACAACAAATCAACCCAAGGCCATACAGAAGTCAATGTCAATGCTACCACGCCCCTCCAAAAGCACCGCTACTCTTCCAAAAGAAGCCAGACACCCCTCATGCAAATGATAACACTTCATGCCGAACAGCACATCCGCCACAGAAAGCAGCGTCAATGCCGCAAACAAGTAAATCCATTGCCAAGCCACAAGCGAAAGCCCACGAGCAGACGCAAGCCCCGCAATTCACAAGATTCTTATCAATGCCAATGCAGACCGGCCACCATCTCCAAGATACTTGTCAATGAAAATGCACGTAATCGTCCCATTGCCCCTAAATACCATAAGTCGCTCGAATCCTGTATAATCCCACAGATTACTCCAAAATTCGAGCGACTAATTCATCTCTCTCCCCTACAGTCCACGAACAATCTCCACGAAATTCGCTATCACGTACTCTGCGTCTTCCATTGACATTTTGGTGTTCAGAGGAAGCGTGATTTCATTTTCGAACAGGTGATAGGCGTTCGGGAAATCGGCGATGTCGAAGCCGTGAGCCTTGTAGGCGGTCATCATCGGGAGAGGCTTGTAGTGGACATTGGTTGCGATGCCGCGCTCGGCCATCTGCTCGATAACTTTGTTGGCCTCTTCGCGGGTGCGGCCCTGAAGACGGACCAGGTAAAGATGGTGCGAAGAACAATGATCTGGAGCCCTGTGATTCAGATACTTGACCTGATGGGCTGCATCAAGGCCAGCGTTCAGAGAATCGATGCCGGCATTGTACAATGAAACCATCTCGTGACGCTTCTCCAGCATTGACGGGTAACGCTCGAACTGGACTAGACCAAGAGCCGCCATGATGTCGGTCATGTTGCATTTGTACCATGGGCCAATGATATCGTACTCCCATGCGCCTAGCTTCGTTTTCGCGAGCGCATCCTTGTTCTGGCCATGAAGCGAGAACAGCTGGGAGAGACGGTAGATAAACTCGTTCCAGGTCTCACCCTCAATGAAAGGTACAGGACTTCCGCAATACACCTGCTGACGCTCCACCTTCTCGTTTCCGAACGGCAGATTCCATGTCAATGCGCCGCCTTCGGCAGTAGTGAAATTCTTCACCGCATGGAAAGAGAACGAAGAAAAATCAGCAATCTCGCCAGCCATCTTGCCATGACGCGAAGCTCCAAATGAATGAGCGCAGTCATTGGAAATGGCGATACGGCCCAGAAGCTTCTGAATATCATTTGCAGGATGGAATTTTGCCAGAATTTCAGGACGGTTCACTATCTCACGAACCTTATCCACATCAGCGCAGATACCAGCAATATCCACAGGGACAATGACTTTGGTGCGTTCCGTGATAACATCAGCCAGTTTATCGTAATCCATCTAGACATTGTCCTTCTGAGAATCCAACAGGACAATGGTAGCACCGACATGAGCGAGACGACAGATGCCGACGCAGTATAAGTATATGCCGGAACAATCTCCTCGTCCACCCCAAAACTCACACCGACTCGCTCCCGTCTTCGCCGTACTTTCCGTCCTTGGCCTCATAGATGACGGACGGCTCCAGAACTTCGACCGTGTGCCAGGTGCCAGCGGGGACAACGCAGCCGTAATTGCCTGAGGACGGGTCCAGGACAATGCGTGCCGTTTCATGGAGACGACGCCCAATCGCCATATCCTGCTTCTGTTCAATGCCATCTCCAGGTCTCGCTTCCTCGTAAAGGACCTCGACCAATTTTCCATGAAGCAGTAGGACATTCTCGGTGCTGTTCGGGTGCCGATGGATAGGAACCACAGTGCCAGGAAGAAGAGCATTGAGCATACGCTGGCTGTTGTCGTCGTATGACGTGCGCAGGTCATAGTTCTGACGAAGCCGTGGATTTTCCGCAGCCTCGTACAGCAACTTCGAGATGAACTTATTGTCAATTTCCATCATAATCCCCTAAATCCATTAGAGACTTCAATGATGTCTCATTATTCATAACTCTTATTGCTTTCGCAACAACATCAAGCGTCTGAATGTCGCGCCATGCTTCTAAAGACTTGGTACAAACGACATCAAAATTGGATTTAAATGTGTTGAGCGTTTCTGTAACATATTGATTATCAGAACGTGCTGCCAAGCTATCGACTTGGTACAAACTTGATACAAGTCTGTATAGCATTACTAACAATACTTCTCGTATTGAAATAATATCTGATTGTTCACAAAACAGTTAGCCTCTGATAAAGCATGTGTCTCGATTTTGTCCCAAATCCCTGTCACAACAAATCAACCCAAGGCCATACAGAAGTCAATGTCAATGCGTTCGCCTCCCCTCCACTAATACGCTCTCACCACCACCTCAAAAGCCTCAGCATACATCAATCCCCACTGTCCGCCACGATACGCCGCAAGGCCCTCGATAAACTCCGCCGACCTCGGATGCGGATAAGGCCTCATCACGCCCCTGTACATCGAAAGCGCCTTCACCTTCGCATCCACACCCTCCTTTCCCACCTCAACATAACAATTCGGATTGAACGACACCATCGCACTGTTGATCTTCCACTCCGTACATGACGGGACCTCCATGTACCAGAGTTCCCGTACGCGCTTCACCTCCGGACGGCGCTGGAACAAACGCACCGCCTCCTGGCACGCCATTGAGGTCTGAAGATGGTCATTGTTCGTATCCGCCGGATGATGGGTGATGATGATGTCCGGCTCGCTCTCACGTATAGCGCTTTCGATGAACTGCACAAGTTTCAGATGAGGAACCGTGTTCATCTCGATGTTCGGGAATGTGGCCTCGAACTTTCGGTGTATTCCAAGGAAGTCCGACGAAGCGTTCAAATCTTCATCCAACTCCTTATCCTCCGGGCGGAAAGCGCGCGCCTTCGCCTCCGTGCACATGATGGCGACATCAATCTGATGCCCCTCACGACTCCATCTGAACATGGACGCACCAGCCCCAAGCACCTCATCATCAGGATGAGCGACTACAAGTAAATATTTCATTGTGAATATTTTTAATTAGATTTTCCTATTGAATATCTCACGCCGAATGTAACACCGACAGAGTCCTGATACAATTGTCCTTTGTCGGCATATAAACCATACAATACAGTAAGACCTTTAACTTTGAAAATGGAATCTACTTGCCCCATAAACGCACCCGAAAACTGCCTTAAGCCAGTCTCTTTGACCGTTCCCCAAGGCTTCTGGTATTGAGATTCACCCGTGTAAGGAGTAACGTATGTTCCATAGTTTTCACTATAGGTCAGCATCAGTTTGTAAGGGTACTTGCGGAACAATTTCCCGCCTATACCAAGATGGTGCGATTTTACTCGATTGTTTTCTATGCCAAGATTAACCAAGGCAGACGACCATTCGCCAACATGCACACCCTTGGGCAAGAACAAAGGATCACCAATCGTCCTTCCGTGATGAGTCCAACAAGATTTGTAATATGAGTTATGGAAATAATTATCAACACCTACTGTGGACACTCCGGGAGGAGTGATTGAATGCCCGTCCTTATCGAAAGCCTCGCCATTAATCGGCCCAGATTGATACATGGTATACTGATGCTCGTACACAACATCGCTAATCCATCTGTTCTTATCATTGGAACTAAAGGATAGCGTGTTCACACCATCGGGGAAGTTATAGAATCCCATCCCAGATCCATCGTTGTAGGGAATGTCATGTTGGGCGACAAAGACCCATTTCTCACCTTGGTAAGACACTCGAATGATCTCGCTTCCTCCTTGGTCACCAATGACGTTCAACCGGTCGCTCTTCGTCCCTTCACTACCTGCGCTGCTACCTGTCACGACCTTTATATAATTCTTTAGCGAAACTGGGTAATTCACTTCCGTAGGATGTTCTCCTGCCCACATGGCATAATGATCCAACACCGCATCCAATGACAGCCTCTTTGTCAGTGAAAAACGCAGCCCTATTCTTGTCCTATGCACCAGCGCATCCTTAACGTAGCGATTGTCTGTAGTCGTAAAATCCCCGTATGCACCATAAATCCACAAATGCTTACGAGTCAACGGCACCGCCACAGGATCCATGCTGACAAGATACCCAGGCATAGAACGGGCGTTGCCCGTTTCCACAAGATGCCCACCCGTCACTGACAAGGAACCAAGCGATTGTGAAGCCCCCATGAAATCATTGTCCCGATGCTTGATCCCGACATCCAATGTAAACGGTTTCCATTTGATCGAGCCATAGAGCTCATCCACCATCATATTCACAGATTTTGATGAAAGACCAAGCGGGTTTTTATAACTATTCGCCGCCAAAGAAGCGCCAAACCTGTATTGAATAGTCTTGGACTGATCAAATTGTGTGCTTGCCTGCAGCAGCGCCAACCCACCATTCCTCTCCGGCATCAGCCCATACTGGTTGGTCGTCATCCAGTACGGCAAATAACCCTCGGAAGATGCCATGGCACCCATGAGCATTATGGAAGCGATGAAATCGTTCACTTACTTACGTCCAACAAGATAACAATTAAACAGTCTTCGAATATCCCACCAACTTATCATGCATCCATTGAGGATACTTTCCACAGGCGGTGTAGGCTATCGCGATGACTGTCCAAAGGATTAGTTTCATGTCTCCGAAGAAAGAGGCATGCCTCACGTAATAAACGTCAAGTTTCAGTCGGACAGGCAGAACCTTTTCATTGTACTCCTTCTCATCCGGGAACTGATCACCATAGATGTAGTCCCAAAGGCTTGACTGGCTTGTCAGTCCACAAGGCACTGTTGAGGCGACCGCATTCTCTCCACCACGGGTGACCTCAACCTGATCCACCGCCGCCGGACGAGGGCCGACAATCGACATCGTCCCATTAAGAATATTCAACAATTGCGGCAGCTCATCAATCTTGAGCCTCCGCATGATCCTTCCCCACCAAAAGATCCGATCCTGCTCCGGACGAAGCGAAGCCTCGCTTGCGCCACGAGCCACTCGCATGGAACGGAACTTCCACATCTTGAACCGCCTGTTATCCTTCCCGACGCGGTTGGCGAAATAGAACAATGGCCCGGGATCGCTGACTTCCGTCAGAATAATAGAAACAATCCAGATCGGTGACGTGCCGACGATGCCCAAAATGGCGCAAACAACGTCGAAAAAGCGCTTGAAAAATCTATACGCCATAAAACAAAACCATTATCTCATTGTCTTCTTCGGTTCTATCCCCTTAAGACTCTCATCAAAAGTCACCACATTATAGTCAAAATCATATTTTGACATCTCCGGGACATAATACGAATCCGAAAACATCTTAGGAATCTGAGGCAAAACGAAAGAACCCAACCATACCAAAGGATTAAACAAACCGGTTATCCAAACCTTCTTTCCGTACATCTTCGCAAAAAACCGGATACACTCCACAGTGTCCACCAACTCCTTATTCTGCGGATAGAATGTACCGTCCAGTTCTCTATCGATCAGCTGCTTCACGAATTCAGACAAATTGTCAATGGCAAGCATCGACCGCTTATTGTGCCACGCCGGAAATACCGGTGTCTTAGTGGCCAGCCAAGCCAGCCTCTGGAAATTACCCTTTCCGGTAGGTCCGTAAATCATTGGCGGACGAATAATAGCTATCTTAAACGTATCACACGACAATTCATTCAAGCCCTTTTCTGCCTGCAATTTAGAATCACCATAGAAATCATTAGGGTTAGGCATCGTATCTTTGGTTACCACATCCCCCTTCAATGACTTGCTCGCGTGATAAACGATTTTCGAACTCATGTAAATAAACTGCTTCACGCCATGAGACTTCGCCCACTTAGCCACCTCAATAGCCAAATCCCTGTTTACCTTATAATAAAGAGGAGCCATTTCCGGCTTCGGATCCACATGCGCAATACCTGCAACATGAAATACAGCATCATACTTCGAGAAATCGGCTTGTTTCCAAACTCCATCCATAGTATCCACCGTATCCACCTGATATTTATCAGGCTCACGCATCAGCCAACGTTCCACGGAAGTACCCACAAAACTATTGGCACCAGTTATCAGTACTCTTTTCATTTTTAAAAATTCAAATATGCAATAGCTGGAATATGAACTGGCACTTATGCTCCGCTTCCAGCTATCATCTATTTCATCACCAACTTATTATATACTGTCTTTACCCAATTAACCAGAGAAATACCAACAATAGTAATTGTCAATGTCAATACAAATGCCACCACCGAATAACTACCATTATTAGAAACTGCAGCACTTCCACATCCTAAAAGCACACCAACGATCACACAGACAAAGCCCTTGATCGGATTGTGGATAGCCATAGCGGTGAAACTGTTGCGACCGAACCATTTAATCCAATGCATCCACTTTGCATCATTCCGACAAGACTCAGTACCAGCAAGCAACATACAGAACAAAAGCATCATCGCTATTCCCGCCAATGCACATGGATATGTAATCAACGGATTATGTATATCTGCATGCCCAAACGATATGCTGCCATTGCAACTACTTCCAATAAACACAAGGGAACCGAGCAACATGCATGAAATAAGTGCAACGACACGATGGCTATCCACCCAGTTCTGCATCTGCTGATGCCCGAACTTCTGCACTATCAGATGTCCTATCGCGAAAAAAGGTAGACCAAGACAAGCGACCTCCAAATTCCAAGGCAGCAAAGTAATATCTACGACATCGACATACGTAATCATGTAATAACTTACCGATGCCAAGGCAATGCTGACAATCAAAATCCATGCTTTCTTGAAATCAGACAAGAAATAATAGATGACCTCCATCACAAACAGGCAAGTTACAAACCACAACGGCACATTGTGAACCAAGAAACCACCACTACCTTGAGCGATGAAAGTCTGCGCCAACGGCATCCAGTAACTATCCACTTGAGCATGTGTCACTAAGGAAAATGCGGCCCACACAAACCATGTCAAGAACGAAAATATCACATATGGCACGAGCAGCGATTTCACTTTCTTCATAAAAAAAGTCCTGAAATCAGCATATTTACATTTATTGAAAACCATACCACTCAGGAAGAAAAATAAAGGAATATGCCATGCATATACGAACGCATTACTCCATCCTGTAAGACGGATATGGCCCCAAATGATTGCCAACATTCCAAAAGCCTTGGCTAAGTCATTGTAATCTAATCTTTTACCCCCCCCTATCTGATTCACCAGTCTTGTACTATCCATAATATTCCTATGTTTTATCCTTTCAGTTTAGCTTTTCTAAAATTTGGATCCAAATACTTCATAATTCCCTGAAGACATCCGGCTATCATAGGCAATGGATCATTCCATGCGCCATCATGATAACTTACATCTTTCCCAAAGAACTTAAACCATGACGGTTTAAACTTGAATCTCTCGGGTGAAAACAAAAACCACATCACATCCAATCCAAACCATCGAACCTGCTGACCAGATTTATATTTAGTCATATCAAACAGTTCTGCGCCATTGCCAAGATATTCATCTACAAATATTTTCGCAAAATTTACACCTGCAGCAAAACTAGCCTGGAGACTTGATGGGACGCGAGGGTTAATCTCAATAATTTTAAGTTCATGAGTCCGTTTATCTTCCAATATGTCAAAGTCAGCAAAGCCATGCCAATTTAATTTGTCCAAACAGCGTTCACACTGTTCTACGAGAAATGGATGTTCCACCGTCTCACTATAGCAACTTGTACCACCTTTAAGTGGAAAGAACCTGCGGATTTTAATCACAGTTGAGGCAACTGTCTTTCCATCATACCTACGAAACAACATTACATTATAATAATAATCAGGCTGTTCCACATACTGCTGTAGCGCACAAGCGCCAAAGCTCTTAGCAATAGCTGGATAATTGTCTTCCAGTTCCTCCAAGTTTCCAACTTTAGTAATCCCCTTAGCTCCTGCCGACAAGTTAGGCTTAATCATAGCTGGAAATCCTACATACTCTGCTACAGATTTTAAATTATTCCTAAACTCCGAACTTTCTGTCCCCAACTTTATTGAAGGTAAAGCCCTGGTATGTGGATGCACGATGTCGAACTTTTCACATACCTCCATAAGTTTCTGCTTATCATTGGCCAACTCAAAGGTAGAATATGTTTCCACAGCACAAATAATCTTATACTGTCGCTCGACCTTTTCCTTTTCAAGACTTAAGAAATAAGCAGACTCATCACCCATTGGAATAATCAATTCATATTGGTGTGACTTAAGATGCTCATAGAAATAAGCCTTGAACGCCTCTGGCTCAAGGTGTAAGTTTGGGGATTTGTACTTATGTTGAAGGTATTTGGTAGCATAACCGCTGCTAACCTTTTGTGCACAAAGGGCTGTCAACTCATGTCCTAGTTTATTCAACTCGCGGGCCATACACACCACTTGTACGCCTTCACCATCAAGCAATAAAATCTTACTCATATCAAATAAATAACCTGTCTGATTTACTTACCCATTACCTTATTTATAAAAATCTCATATTGTTTAGCCTTACACTTCCATGAGAAGTCTCTCTTCACACGCTCAAGATTAGCATCTCCCTGCCATTTTAGTTCATCGTAATGAGTATAGAGATTATTTAAAGCTTTAGTAATATCTTCAGGACTCTCTTTATCTACCCAAATACCACTCTCGCCAAGAGCTTCTCTATTGGCTGGAATATCGGATGCTATACATACTTTTCCGTAACTCATAGCCTCCAATAGAGATATAGGGAGCCCTTCAATAGTAGAAGGAAGACAATATGCCCAAGCGTTACGCAACACAGCATCCTTATCGGCACCGAAGATTGCTCCTGTAAAGATGACATTCCTACATCTCGCCGCCATCTGATGGAGTTCATCTTCGAATGTAGAACCTGGAGCGGCGCACCCACAAATCACCAGCTGCTTGTTCTTATAGTCGCTATCAATAAAACCTTTGACAAGACAATCCGGATTTTTATCTTTTACAAGTCTTCCCATGAATACCACATAGTTGTTGGGCACAATACCGAAACGGTCAAGCACATTGCTCTTCTTCGCTTCTCCTGGCAGATTTACAGCCCCGGTGATAACCGTGCTCTCCTTTCCAAAAGTATCAATCAGATATTTCTGTTGTTCTGTAGAGCAAACTGTAATATTCTTGTGCATACGACAGTATAAATCAAAATATACCTTAGCAACCCTACGCCAGAAAGGAGAGTATTTTGTACGCATAAATTCCAATCCATGCAGTTGTAAAACAACCTTCTTACCGAAGATTCGAGCCCATATGGAAGAGAAAAAAGCTGGACCGCCACAATTGTAGTGAATCAGTTCCACCCCTTTTTGTTTAAATATCGCATCAAATGTCGATTTCACTCCGAGTCCCATTTTATTGTAGACCGCGCTTTTTGTTGATCTCTGATGAACCACCTTGAAGCCATTCACCATTTCTTCCCCATTATGGTCGCTCTCTTGATAGACAATGATTTCATGCCCCATGACTACAAGTTCAGTAGCCAAATTATACATAAAAGTAGCGATACCATCGGGATGATGAAATGTACGACCCCCAATAAAAGCTATCTTCATATTTTTGTTTTTAGTATTTCTAAGTAATTCTTCTTAAACTTTTCTGGTGAAAAGTTGTATAGATTCTTATGTCCATTCTGTCCCATTAGCACACGAGTTTCATATGATGATAGAAGCGTTGATAGACAATTTGCCAGCCGGTCAACATCTCCAATAGGTGTAAGATAACCGCTCTTGTTATCCTCAACCAACACATAATTATCCCCCACATTTGTTGCCACTACTGGGATACTCCAGTTCATAGCCTCCATAATGCTATTGCTTGTACCTTCAAACAAACTCGTCGAGAGATATATGTCTGCAACTTTCAGTACTTCCTGCACGTTGTCTGGTGCTATAAGAATATTTGTATAGCTAGTTAGCCCATATTCACTTACCCAAGTTCTAATCTGATATTCCAGATGGCCATGACCTATAATAGTGAATACAAAGTCTTGTCTTGTTTTTCTCAGTTCCGCAATTGTTTTAATGGCTGTTAGATAATCTTTTTGAGGTTCAAAGCGTCCGACAGTTATAATATTCTTAATTATCTTGTCTTCGTGTGCTACTACATCACTATCACTTATGTTAGGGAAGCAATTGTGAATTACAATAGTCTTTTTTTTGCAGAACCCACGCCTTTCAAAGTACTCTGCTCCAGACTGACAATTGTAGATAGTATAATCTGCAAAGAAATTATGTGCAAACCACTCCATAATCGTTTTTATCGGCGCCAATCTCGAATTTCGGATTCCATTAAAAACAGTTTTCACTCCCGCTAATTTCTCGACAATAGCACCAGTCACATCACATGCTGTCAAGTAATTAAAAGCTACTTCTATATGCTGTTGTCTCAATAGATGATAATACTCCAGCCATTTACCAATCCGTTTTCCGGAAAGATAATGAATATGTACATGAGCATCCTCCAGAAACTTCTTTACTGTCATTGAGAGATTCTTTTTCCCCCACAATGAAATAAAATGCACCTCATGCTCTTCACTGAGAGTAGCAGCCAGAAGAGCAGCCTGCTTCTCTGCACCTCCTGGCTTAATTGTTGGTATAAGAATGGCTATCTTCATCTCGCTCTATCCTTTATATATCGAGCAGGATTACCTGCCCAAACCTGATATGGAGGAATGTCCTTGGTTACCACACTTCCAGCCCCAACAATAGCACCTTCGCCAATAGTGACAGGACTACAAATGCAAACATTCACACCTATAAAAACATCGTTTTCAATATGTACCTCACCTTTGCGGAAATGAACTCCCGGCTGAGTGGGGTCAAGATAATGTGTTAAGATTTTTGTTCCGGCTGTTATACGCACTCCTTTGCCTATAAAGATTTTATCGGGATAGACAGTATCAATCCCAACACCACCATATACCATAGAATGGCCTTTGATATTTACCCCCCCCCATTTTAACAATATAGATCTATGCTGAGGCAACATAGGCAAACTTGACAGTCCAATCCATAGTTTCCTCCACATCCGTTTGGGAGGATATACTTCAAAGAAATGCTTTATTGTCATAATTATTCTAATTTTTTAAATAATTCATTATATCAAGACAATGCTAACAAGTTTCCTAACTTCTCATCCCATTCTTCTGGGATAAAAGCTCCCATACCAGCAGCTGGGTAGAATGTGAGTTCGCCAAAGTATATTTTACCGTTTACATTATACAAATCTACTCGCAAAAACTTATAGTTAGCAGACAAAGTTTCAGCTAAACGAATCATTTCTGAAAGATTGCTTGGCATGTTCTCCACATGATTTGGATCTGGTTTACAAGCAACCTCACCAAAAGGCAGCAAATCACCATTTGGTGAATAATAATTAGCGTGATGTTCTACAAAACGCCCAAAGTCTATTTTAAAGAATTTCACTTTTCCATTAAAACAAAAAAACTTGTAGTCTGGTAAATCAGTTTTAGTTTCACCATTGTTAATTATCTGCTCTGCAATATATTTTTCTGCTATAATTTTGCGAGGCACATTTAGATAAGGCTTCTCACGATACGTCTGTCCAGCATTTGTATACATGGACTTTTTTAATTTATTTTTAGCCTTTATTTTATCAAACTTTGTTTTATCAGTACAGACAATAACACCACATCCTCCACCACCATGTGTAGTCTTTAAGACAAATTGATTTGGCAATGAATTCCAATCTATGTCTTCCACACTATCCCAAACGGCTAAAGTCGGAATAATATGTTTATTGCCTATACGTGATTCTACATAATTCTTGACAGCCAATTTATCTACCAATTTAGTATATTCAGGCTTATAATCGTATATTTTTAACCATTGCAATTTCTCGTTGAAAGATTTAGGATTTTTCAGATGAAGTATTTTACCTCTCATTTCAAAAAAGAACAAAACCTTTAAATATAAGGCATCATTCTTAATGAAAGGTGACAATCTTCGAAAAATTGCAGCAAACATCCAGAATGGATCTTTAATTGCTTTCACTAATTTATTTTGTTTACTCATATATTTCCGTTATAGTTATTTTGCCGTTTTAATTCATGCATCGTTAAATCATAATGCGACTCACAAGATATACGATTTTTAATATTTAGTATACGCTTCGTCGAAAGAAATGCTGGAAGTAGACCTCTTAAAAATGCAGCTAAAAGTAAACGATTTGTCCATGGGGTGAATGAAGATAAAATAAACTTTCTATTTCTAATAGAATATAAATCCAACGCTTTATTTAGTTCTTTAGGCGAAGCGATAATTTTATTCAACTCGGATATTTTATTCTTAAAATAATCCTTTTCTTCCTCATTCATTAGACAGATATTTGGTTCCTCATTACATTGTGTATAAGGATGTAAATCAAATGATATTTCCTCGCCAAAATTTATTTGAACCATATATCCTTCATTCCAGATGCTATGTCTGCAATTTGGATTATCGAAAAGTAAGTTACCCAGACCATATATAATAGGTTTGCCATTATATATCTCATAACCACTATAGCAATGCTGATGATGATTAACAATAGCATCAGCTCCTGCATCAATAAAGAAACGATAGTTTTCTACCATCCTCGGGGTTGGTAACTGATAATGTTCAACGCCTCCATGAACTATAACTAACACAAAATCTGCATACTTTCGAGCTTCTTTAATTTTATAAAATTGATGAATAGGATGAAGAGGATTTGCACCTGGCGTGAGGTCCGTGGCAATACTAAACTCATTCTCACAACAGTTTATAATTGCCAATTTTTTTCCTTCAGATTCCATATATAATATGTTTCCTGCATCATTGAGATTAGATCCCACACCAACAGTAGACACACCATTTTGTTCAAGTAGATTCTTTGTTTCTATACAACATGAGTCTCCTTGATCAAGAATATGATTGTTTGCGAGTGTACAAACATTAAATCCTGCATATTTGATTGCGTCTACTGCATTTATAGTTCCTTTTAATGTAGGCCCTATCTTTTTTATTGGTTTACTTTTCTCAACAACGATTGGGAATTCAAAGTTTACTATCTTTACATCACATTCATTTACAATAGGTTTTATAGCATCAAACATGCCACAAAACTCTTTGTTTTCAATTTTTTTAATTGTACGAAATCTTTGACAGAAGTCTCCCGCAATCAGTATTTTCATATTATTGAATGGCTTTAATGATTTTCTTTGTTTCGGTTAGATAATTGAATTCTCTCATTGCAACTTGGGCTCCAGCTTTACCAATTTTAGCAGACTCTACAGGATGGTCTAATGCCCAAATTAATTTGGAAGAGAAATCTTCTTGATTACGTTCTTCTGCAAGAAGAGCCGTTTCTCCATCCTTTAAAAACAATGGAATATCTCCAACCTTTGTAACAACAACAGGATTCTCTGTTAAGAGGTATTCTCCAAGTTTTGTAGGAAATCCACATTGTGCTTGCAATGAGTTTGGACGATCAAGAGCAAGAATTGTAGCGTCCTTTAAAACTTGAGGCATATCAGCAGCTGAAACAATACCGGTAAAAACAACAGAATCTTTCAGACCAAGAGCATTTATCAAATTGAGATTACCTGAAACGTCTTTCTTGTCAGGAGTTTTACCTATAATATAGAGTTTTACTTCTGGATGAATTTTATGCACAATAGCAAAGGACTTTATCAACTCATCAACCCCATCCTTATTATTGGAAGCCGTACCACAATATGCAATATATTTTTCCGAAGGCTGTTTCTTGAGATTAACAAATCTGCTGCTGTCAACAGTCATGTTTACTATCTCAATTCTTTCTTTGGGTAATCCAAGAGAAGAAAAATACTCTTTAAGGGCAGTAGAGATAACAAACATACCATCTAAATCCTTAATATGAGCTTTATACTTTTTTACATCAAACCCTTTAATAGTATAAATATCAGGATGCTCAGTCCTTTCGTGATATAACTTTATATCCTTTCTATTAATCAAATTAAAGAATACTCGTCCTGCTGTCAAAAGGATGACCTTATCACCAGTTTTAAGACTAGATGAAAATTTCCAACCCCAATAAAAGCCAAAAAGTTTTTCTATAAACTTATTCTTTATCCTTAGTCTATCCCACATGTAGTTAAAATAGATATTAGGCAAGTTCTCAGTAACCTTACTATAATTTGAATCAGGCTCCAAGAAAACGACCTCAACTTTAGTTTCTAATTCTGAAAAGCCCTTTAAGATACTTAGAAGCCTATTGGTAGGAGCCGTATTCGGTTGATATGAATTAACGACGATATATGTTTTACTAATCATTGTATGTCTATAACTTAATTTTCAACAATTTAACTTCTTTAACTCTTCTTTTCATTTCTCCAGCAAAGAAGCATAAAAATCCGGCAGCTTTTTTTCTGAACTGCTGGTATTCCTACTAAAAGGACATTATCATCTGGGCAAGACTTGGTGACTACGGAATTAGCTGCTACAACGACATGATTGCCTAAGTGCTCACCACCCGTTATTTTTGCACCAGTTGAAAGACTTAGCCCCATACCTATACTTCTGCCAGTATCTGTAATACAAGTAGAAGTATGCAAAACCGCATATGGACCTATTCTATTAGTATTTCCGACAACTATCGTCCCGTGATGCGGTATAACTAAACCATAGTCACATGAATTATAGCCAATACTAAAACCAAGTTTACAAGATAGTCTAAAATAATTTAATTTATTGATAATCAGAGGCAGCCCCCCCATTACACGTATAATACTGAACTTTCCTCATAGATTATAAAAACTCCATAACATAATATAATCTGGAGAGAACAGTTGTATAAATCGCTTCTTAAGAGGTACCTTAAAATACCCTCTGTTCATCATCATATCAGCTTGTAGATAGAACTTAAGTTGCTTACGTGAAGTTATCATAATAAAAAATCTTAATACACCATATATTTGTTACCCGCACAACTTAAAAATAGATCTCGTTATCAATTTAAACAAAACACTGAACGTTCAATTTCAGAGTCAGACACATCATTATCACATTAATAAATCAGTTTCCGTCTGTCTAAACCGGAATATTGTCTGTATTACATTCCTCCTATGGATGTTTGCGTTTTCCGTTACAGTACAGCCCAAATCTAACACTACTTATTTGCCAAAGTCTCTGATAAAAAACTAATAAGTTTTTTTGTTACTTCTTTTGAGCCGAAATGATTTATTGCATAATCATATGCCCTTCTTGCTACCTCTTTAGACTCTTCTTTATGAGTCAGAATATATCTCATTTTCTTTGCATATCCTAGATCGTCACAAGGTTCCACCATATAAACTGTATCTCCATCTTGTACATAACAGTGAATTTCCCCGACATTAGTTACAATTGTTGGCGTTTTACTCATCATATATTCGGCTAATTTTGTAGGGAATCCTCCGGCAGCCCTTTTCGTAACTGGCTGAGATGTTACTAGTATTTCTGCGTTTGCCAGAGTCTGTGGTACTAAATTGTAATCTATTCTCCCTTTAATAAAAACTCTATTAACCAAGCCAAGGTCAGAAATAACACCTTCGACAATTTTTTTATCTTTTTCACTAGGAGTTCCATAAAGATATAAATCTATATCAGGGAAATCATCGCAAATCCTTTTGAATGCCCTGATTATATTATCAACATTGTCTTTAGCCAACATCATATTCCCCATATAACACATATATTTTTGTGCAACCATCTGTTTCTTTATGCCTTCGAAACGATTAATATTCAAAATCGAACATAGAATATGAGTAGGCTTCTTGCATACTTTTTCATCATAGAAATTTTTAAGTGCTTCGGTCATAAGCACCCTAAATGAGATGAAGAGATTAACGAATTTATAGATTAATTTATAATATAATGGGATTGCTGATTTTAGTTGTCTTATTGGTTCTGGAAACTCATCTCCTATAAAGCCAGTATTAATTCCCATCATTCGCAATATCGGCACAAAAAAAAGAAGATAAATAGGATGATCAAAACTCAAAAGAACGCAATCAAATTTGTCCTTACTATTAGATAATTTTATAATATTAAGGGCATTGATTAGTGATTTGGGCCTGTCAATGAACAATTTATGTAATTTAGACTTATTATTGTCTCTTTGATGTGCATAAGTGTATTTAACACCACCCGCATAACCCTTAAGAGGATATGAATTATTACCAACTTTTGGCTGAAATATCACCACCTCTACCTTACATCCATTATCTACTAATCCTTGGCCATATGATAATATTCGTATGGTAGGTGCCATTCCTTCAGGAAAAGAATATGTGCAAAGAATACCTATTTTATTAATCATAAGAACAAGTGTTAAATGCAAAAAAATATAGTACCATAAAGAAAGGAGAATATGTAATTGTCTGTGAAAAACATAATAACACTAAAGAGGAAAAAACAATAATTTTCATACCCCAGTGACTATTACTTACATATTGAGCTGTCCCTCTATATAGCAAGAAATAAAAAAGAATGGATAAGGGAATTCCATAATACCTCATCAAATCTGTCAATCCATTGGGACTGCTGAAAAGCTCATTTGCAAAAACATTCGAAAGAAATGGTCCAAAACCAATCAATGGTGATTGTATTATTTGAGACCAATGATATGCAATAGCACCAAATCTTGACCAAGTAGAGTCGTCTGCAGATTGCTCTGCAATTTTTTCACTCATAAAATCGAGCTGCCCTACATAGTATACAACTGCAAATAGTATGACAAAGAGAATTATTTTATAACGCTTTTGCATGTTTGAAAATAAAATATATCCCAAAAATATCACAGCCATAGCGACATACCCCGTGGTAGAAAAGGTAGTTATATTCGTAAGAATAAGAACAAGACTCCTTTTTGATGTGATTTTCTCTTTGAAATAGAAAAGAACAATAGACAAAGCCAGCGTGATATAGATAGTAAATCGTCCTGGCTCCCAAAATGGACCAGAGTTTCTTATCACTCCATCGTATTCTAGGGGAATACTGAATATGTAAAGAGTTGTTACAACATTCGTATTATTCTCAATGTTGTCCCACCCTAAAAGAGGAAATGACGATGCTACTGACTTCAGTAATGATAATCCAAATGGAAATAGACAAATAATCCATAATATCAAGCAAATCAATGAAATATAATAGACTAAATCTACATATATATTCACAAATTTACTTGAAAGGATTTTAGCAAACATAGCACAAATAAAGAGCACACATGCAGGCTTAATTATATTGATTATAGCCCCGCCAAATGATATCATTTGTAATAAATGAACCATTAGAACCATACCAATAAACAAGCAGGCACTCTTGGAAAGTTTATATCCTTTTTGAAAAAAAATAAATCCCACTAAAGGAAGCATGAACAACATCCACTCAGGAAAAACCCCATAAGTAAAACCGCCTCCTGACCATAGCATTAAAAAAAGGAGTATGGCATACTCGTACCACTTGGCTGAGTTGATATTCGTAATTATCTGTTCCATATACCTGTCGCTGTTTGATTTATGAGTCTGCCACATTGCAGTTTTGCCCAAATGTAATTTAGCACAAATACAACCACGTTTGCTATTAACACACCTGAGAGTCCCCATAAATCACCTAAAAATAATGCCAATGGGATATAAACTATTGCAATCACTCCAGTTATTACCATTTGGGCAAATACTTTTCCTGTTCCATTAATAATAGTACCGTAAACCTTATACAGCATCTCGAACGATATATATAGTAAAATAAGGCCAGTTGTAGAAAAATGTATATTTATAGCATCCTTACCCAACCAAATAAGATATACATATTTAGAAGCGACTAACATCAAAATGCCTATCAAAATAGAGATAAAACAAACTTTTTGTGAAAAAGAAATTGTCTTTTTTATCCACATATAGTCTTTTCGTATGTATGCATCAGTTGTTGCTGACCATACCGGAGTTATGACAATAGTGAAAAACATGGTTAAAAGGCTAACATATTTAAATGCCAAGTTATATTCAACAACTGCTTCTGGACTCACGACTCTTGCAATGATTATACTATTTGCTTGAAATAGTACAATAGTAATCATTTGGAGAACAAAGAACTTCATGCCAAGACTTAATATGCCTCCGACCGATTTTATATCAATAAATTTGAAAGAAGGTGCAATGTTTTTCAGTTTGGTTCGAAAAAGTCCTACAGATCCACAAAAAAGGACCAATGGCGGAACAATACTATTCACAGCGCCAATTTGCAGTACAGATGTTACATTAAACACAAATACCTGAATAATCAACGCCATAAGAGATATTGCTTGACCAGCAAAAGTAAATAAAGACTGGAATGCTGGCATTTGATATGCAAACAGTATAGAGTTTAAAAGCCCCAATAAAAACTGAACACAAAAAGCTACAAAAACAACGTTAGTAAGTTCTCTAATTTCTTTTGCATCACTTGTTGGAGAATTCAAAATTGACAACCAATCTACAAAGGGACTCACAATTAAAAATAATGTAACTATTATTGTTACATATATTGCAAGAGTCGCATAACAACTACTCACTATTTTTTTGGCAGAACAGAAATCACTCTTCGCTAAAAACTCAGGAAGTTTATTTCTTAGACCATTTCCTAAACCAATATCCATATAACCAACCCATCCCACGATTGACGTGAGGGTTAGCAATACACCATAATCAGCTCTGTCCACATGATGAAGCATAATAGGAGCAGATATTAGTGTCAGAATCATTGAAATTCCCCTAATACCTATCATAGCCGCAGTATTCTTGTACATTTTTTTACTGCGACTATCAGAGTTACTAATCGTTTTTCTTATTATTCTTTCTATACTTAGCATTTATCTTTTTATTAACAAATATATAAAAGCGACTTGAAGGCAAACGCAAATCAAACACTTGCTTTGACATGAAATAATGTCATTAAACAACCGAGACCATGCATATGCTTGTTTATTAAATTTTCTAGCATAGGCCTGAGGATGTGTCGCGGCCGGTGCCTCCGATTCGCCTTCTTCAGGGCGACCCGTCACCTCCACCTCCACGATCTTCTTGCGGATGTTGCGCACAAAGTTGTCCATCACCCTGTAGGGAACGTTGTTCCTGTCGCAGAACGCCCGCATCGTCATCCCGCGCGGCACCCACTCACTCTGGTACTCCACATAGAAACGCTCCAAGTCTTCGCTGCTGTACATTGGTCTCGTTTTTCCGGCTAAGGTAAGGGGCTTTTCTCCGGGTCCAAAATTTGACCACTAACAATTGTCGCATGGTTTGAGTTAATTCAGTATCGTTAATTGAACTATCTATGTCAAAGAATCTTATGCTTTCATTGCCCCTATCTTTCTCATTTTCTTGTAATGATTTCCATAACCAGCTTTTTCAAATACTAGTTTAAAAGCCTCCTGAAAGTCATCATAATTAAACTCCTTAAAATCATTGATATTTTCGGCACCATTATGAGACTCACGATTCATATAATGGTTGAAAGCCATAAAACGCACGTCTTTCAATTCTTGGATATTAAATATGTTGTTAAATTCAAGCCTATCCACGAATCCAAAGAAATAGTCGAATATATTCCGCATACAATTAGCTATTAATGCTTTGGGAGCATTAGGATCATTAACAACTGACCAATAGGAATCGTAATCGTTTCTAATCTCGGCATACTTCATTTCTTCTATGAATGAGCCTTTTTCATTCTTAGTGATGCGAAATAGCTTTTGCGAATCATCTCTAGCCTCTTTTTTACGATAAACAATCTCGTAAAAAAAGTATAAGCTATGAGTGAAAATGAATACTTGTTCAAAGGGATGTTTATCGATGAAAACCTCTCTTAATAAACAACTGATATTGAAGACATGCATATGGGATAGGCTTGATATTGGATCATCGATAACGATTATCTTCTTTTTTTCTTGTTCATCTGCATTCTTTCGACCGATACATGTTTCTACAAAATACAGAAAACTGATTAGCATTTTCTCTCCTTCACTCAATGTATGAAACACATTATCATCTTCTTCTGTTCTAATGATTCGGTAAGCATCTTCTCCTTCACACTTAACAATATGGAAATCGATAATCCCTATACTAATAAGGTTGTTGTTGATGTGAGATATGGCCTCTTCAACATTTACCACATTTTTTTGTTTTGTTGCTATAATGTTAAATTGCTGCTTTCTCTGTGCCTCTATCTCGGCAATTTTCTTTTTATTCGACTCTGTGTCTTTTGCGTGAATTTTCTCAGCGTCATTGTAAGCAGCAAGAGTAGAATCATATTCTCGACGTTGATACTTCCAAAACTCATCTTTGATTGACGACTTCACTTCTGGAAGTTTTGCGACACGAGAATTAAAATCTGTAATCTTGACATTTGCTTCAATAATAATAGCATTAATGGCAGATATTTCTTCCGCACAATCGTTTAACTCTTGTTCGACATTTGGATGCTCGATTTTGAAACGAATCTTTCCAAGATTATCCGTAAGAGCCGTTTTATATAAGTTAAATGCCAATAGATACTTTTCGGATAAAGAAGCAAGAATCGGGATCTCCTCAAATGCCTTCTCCGGAGTCATACGGACAAGCATTTCGGTAATTGTTTGTTCTATGCGTTTAAGGCTCTGGATATCGTGCTCATATGATTCGTCAAAATAACTCTTAAGAGCCTTGATATATTCAACAGTTATAGTTCCCTGATGACAAAAAGGGCATCTGTTATCGCCGTTTCCTTTGACATAGGACATACCGGCCCTAATCCATGTCGCATTGGCAAACTCTTCTATCACTGAGGATATGGTACTTTCATGATTGCCAACAATTATTTTCCTACCCAGCAGGATATCAGTTTCAGTTATTGTACTTAAAGGAAGTTCCGCAATAGTGGAATATGTCTGCCCTTCCATTGCGGTCAACTGAATCAAGTCCTGTTTAAGTGTCTCTATTGGACGAAGGACTTCTTCTGGGTCAACTGTAGTATCCAGAACCTTGTTAAATAAATTAATTTTACTTCCCTTTACTCCCTCTAAACAGTAGTCCAATACACGATCTCCACCATAGTACTTTCCTTTGAGTTCCCATACTTTTTCTCTCGCCGTTGCTTCAGCTCGTGCCAATGAGCCTTCTGATTTTTTCTGTTCTTCTTTGATCGAATTTTCTTGTTCCTGCAATTTGCTTAATTGTTCATTGGCTTTTTTGATTGCGTCATAGGCATCTTTATTTGCTTTAGAAAGAGTGAAAATCCCCTGCTGATGGTTTTGTTCAACAAAGTTTTCATGAATATAGTCTTGGTTATAGACTAGGATTTCTTCTTGAGCATTGTCGATAGCAGGGACCATACTACAATGCGAAAATTTTGGGTTAAGAGGGTCTGCAAGATATCTTGTGATAGAGCTCTTGCCTGTTCCATTTAGGCCATATACGAAATTAACCGGCTTGTCTGTTTTAAGGCAAGTCTCTTGCTTAAAAGAAGCAAAACCATTCAATTTGATTTCAGATAACATAGGTTATAGAATTATTCAATACAGACAAAGCATCACCACAAACACGACACCATACTTAGATTTGAATTTCATGTGACGTTTTCCACCCTATCAATATTGACAAACATACGGTCATGCAAAGGATTCGAATGAGCTAAAATACGCTCTGTATTGAACCCAAAGACGTTCCGCAAAACGTCCTAAAATAATTCCTTTTTCCTCATCACTTGGAGAACTCTTGCCTTCCCAATAACTAGGTTCCACGGTTAGTGTGGTGTTATCTTGCGATGGAGTAAATACTAAAATCACATTATCCTCCCACTGTTCTGGTGAGTGGGTTATAAATTCATCTTTTCCATTAGATCTGTATTCCCATGTACTCAAGTAGTGCTCTTTTGCATCTTTAATGATTTTAGATTTAAGGCTCCTCGCATTGACTGTGTGGATAATGATTCTCATTGTGGTTTTATAGTTTGACATACTAGCATATTGTAACATCTAAATGTTGCATAAAACTAAAAATAATTGTATCTTTGTTGTATCACATACAGCACGATACGATTATGCCTATTCAGAAGTACGAGGTGAGCTTGTCTGCAGAGGAGCGCAAACAGCTGACCAAGATTGTGAAGTCCGGCAATATGCCGGCGCGAACCATCCTGAGAGCCAACATCCTTCTCGCGGTAGACAGGAATGGGAAACAGCCTATGACTGTGCAAGAGGCTGCCATAGCCTTCAACACGTCTGCCACTACAGTCCAGAACGTCAGGACTCGTTATGGGGAGAAGGGACTCGACGCAACCATTCAGCGAAAGAAACGGGAGACGCCTCCAGTAGAGGCCAAGGTTACCGGAGACATCGAGGCTCATATCATAGCTCTCGCCTGCGGAGATCCTCCCAAGGGATATGCCAAGTGGACGCTTCGTCTTCTTGCCGACAGGTCGGTCAAACTGGGGTATGTAGAATCTATATCTCATACGCAGGTCGGCCGCATTCTAAAAAAAACGAGTACAAGCCTCATCTGAAGAAGTGCTGGTGCATACCAGCCAGCCATAACGCGGCTTTCGTCGCAGCGATGGAGGACGTCCTTGAGGTGTACAGCCGTCCATATGATGCCAAACACCCTGTCGTATGTATGGACGAGAAACCTGTTCAACTTCTGACAGAAGCAAGAGATGGCTTTACTTCCAACAGTACAGGTGTACGATACGAGGACAACGAATATATGAGGAATGGTACCTGCAGCATCTTCCTTTTCACTGAACCCCTGGCCGGATGGCGTGAGGCTGTAGCAAAGCGGCAGAGAACCAGAACTGACTGGGCAGAACGCATCAAGTGGCTGCTTGACGAGAGATACCCAGATGTCGAGCAGGTCGTACTTGTATGTGACAATCTCAATACTCACAATATCGCATCCCTTTACGAGGCGTTTGAACCGGCGGAGGCTCTCCGCTTGGCAAAGCGTCTTGAAATACACCACACGCCAAAGCACGGCAGCTGGCTTGACATAGCTGAGACTGAACTCGCTGCTCTCGGGAACCAATGTCTGGCAAAAAGGCGCATAAACAGTGTCGAAAAACTTAACGAGGAACTTTCGTCTTGGCATTCCGAGCGAAACGACGGTCAGAAGAGTGTGAACTGGCAGTTCAAGACTGCCGATGCTCGCACCAAGCTGAAGCACCTCTATCCTATATTGAACTTTTAAGTGTTACAAAGTACTAGTTTTACAACTATCTTAACACTATTCAACTTGGTCAATTCTGACCCCGGTCTCAAGTCTTCGCCGCCGTACAGAGTTCTCGTTTTCCCAGTTAAGACAAGGCGTTTTTACCAGATCCAAAGTACGATCTCCAACATCCAACATAGTTATGGTACTTGAGTACAGAACACCTATTAGATGTCGAGTAATTTTTCAATCCATCCATTGAAATGAGGGCATTGATCACGGAGCGTCTCAATGCCTACCTTTTGAGCCACAAATTTTCCAGCCTTAGGCTTATCGTAGTTGTAATGCGTTCTCTTATTGCCTTCAACGGCCTTAATTATTCGCTTACTCGGGGCTGTGTCTGGACTATCATTTACTAACTCAGGGTTACCTACCTCTGCTAATTCCGACTTGAGTTTCTCAATATTTCCATCACACCCCTTGTACATCAACGGCAAGTAATCCAACCCACAAAAGACCAGTGCCTCATACTCATGAAGCTGAATATACGGCACGAATCTTTCAGACCCAATAGCTTCATAAAATGCTCGTTCAAATGATGCGACTCTGGAATACCTGTCATCAATAGAGTGCGATTCCGCATACCCTGGGAAATCGCCAGGCAACGCATACAAGTCAAACATCGTTGTAAATATGTGTCTCTCATATTCCCCATCAGTATTTGATTTCAACATGATAGACAAATCGTCGAACGCGTGCTGGTAAGTAACCAACCCTCCACGGGCATTCTTTTTCTTGTTTGTTGTAACAAGGACGCTCTTAACGGAAGTAATACCTTTTGCCATCAAATACGGCTTCAGCACCTCCTCTACAAATCCCTGCTCAGTCTGCCCTTCACATAGCACATGAACTATTTTCACGCTCATACCGGTCGGCCTCCTATAATATTCTTGTCCCACAATTCGCTGACAGTGTAACGTTCAAGCCATAGCTTATAGTCACTTTCATTCAGAGTTTTCACAGTTGTGCAGAAACTAGCCTCATCCATCTCTACAACTGATATGTTATCAATATCGAAATAATCCACCAGATCTTTACTCTGCGATGCGATAATTATCTGAGAATGGATGGCCGCATCCTTAATCATTTGAGCTAATTGGGTTACCGCATATGGGTGAAGCCCCAATTCGGGCTCATCCAAAATTATAACATTCGGCATCGTTTCTTTAGGCTGCAATAGAAGTGTAGCCAGAGCGATGAAACGAATAGAGCCGTCTGAAAATTGATGAGCATTAAACACATAGTCAGTAGCGGAATTATCCTTCCACCTAAGGGATATGAAATTTCCTACTGGTTCCAGATAGAAATCCTCAAACTGAGGGACGACATCTTTCACATAAGTGACAATGCGGTTGTACGAGTCACTATAATGTTCCCGCAAAAAATAAAGGAAAGAAGGCAGGTTATTTCCGTGAGCCTGCAAATATTCAGCGGTTTCTACAGGACAAGCCTGACGCAAAGGACCCGCGGCAGAGGAATCATGAAATTGATAAACCTTGCAATATGACAACATCCAATAAATGGATTTTGCTACGGCATCATGGCTATCAGCTAAAGCCGATTCCTTAAAGACCGGTTCGATCAACACATCATATGGTTTGTCTTCTCCTTTTCTATGCCATCGTACGGACTCTTCCGTGACTATCAGGCGATCCGGTGCGGCATTAACGAGCTTAAAATGATATGTATCTACCGACTTACTATCTGAGAAAGTCAATGTTCCCTCCATTGCTGGGGTCTGCTTCGCACCATAATGCAACAAAGAATTTGCAGTACCGGACATCTCCACATAACGAGCAAAAGACTTGCTCATCATATAGCTCAGCATCTTAAAGAAACTTACGATATTGCTCTTACCTGCACCATTAGCCCCAAGCAAGATATTAACAGAACCGAGGGAAAGAGAAACAGGAGTATCAAAACCTATTGATTTATAGCCTTTGATAACAACGTTTTCAAGCTTTATCTTATTATATTTTTTTGCCATAGATATGAAACGTAAAGTTTTGTGAAATCGCATAATACAACCACGTCATACAGAATAGATAATAATCTTTTCCTAGAAGACTCGTTATTCCAAACCGCATCTTCGGAGTTCCAATCTCCAAAACCATTCTGGGCGATACCATCTGGATTGATATAGATCAATCTGAAGCCCATTCATTGGAGAATAACCTGACCGTTGTGGATGTCTTGCCGGATCCGTTCGGACCGGCGACGACACACAGCACAGGTTTTCTTTTCAGCATATTCCTATTCTTCTGAGCAAATCCTTATCGTCTCCTCCATACGACGTGCAAGCTCAGCCTTGGCCTTTCGGCTGCCGTGCCTGGCATCGGTTCCAACCTGTGACATCAAGACTCTGAGGAAAGTGTCGGAAGGTTCCTTATCGGATGTCAAACGGTAAGTTTTTATTGACAGCATAGTCGTTACCATTTAAAATATCATTTAGCATTTCAAAGGTAATGTATTTTAAATTTAATTCCAAATCGCTTATTAACAAGTTAGTGGTCAATTTTTGGACTCGGCTCAAAGTCAGAGACATAGCGTCCGCTCGACCCGTCGCCAGGCCAATAATTGTCCGTTTTTGGTATTTCTTGTTGATTATTTTTTTACTTTTTCTACGCTGGCGACAGCCTCAGGTGTCCAAGACGCTTCCTGCCGCCTGTCACCACGTCCTCGAAGAAGTCTTCGCTGCTGTACATTGGTCTCGCTTTTCCGGCTAAGGTAAGGGGCTTTTCTCCGGGCCCATAATTTGACCACTAACCATTAAGTTAATATATTTAAAGATCCATGTGGTCAAAATAGCCGCGTCTGCTATCAGTAATTTAGGCCGAAAGACCAAAGGGGCAGCGTGTTGCCGTGAGCGAATTCAATGTCATCCTTTACGATATAGGAATCCGGAAGGTCCTCAATCTGACTTTTTCCTTTATTCCGGCCACCTATCTCAAATGTGCGGTCACCGATGACGAAATCAGACTGACGTGAGGAAACCACATCATTCTCCACACGCATCTGGTTGTAGAAAAAAGTTTCCCTCATGTTCCCTATGTCAGCTTTCCCTCCGGACAAGACTGTCATCAGACTTGGGTTGTCAATATAGACCTTCTCCACTTTGCCCAGTCCCCTCATGCCTCCCGTATCGTCCCTAAGTTGACCTATCAGCTGAGCCTTCTCCAGCAACGCGAGATAGTCTGAGACGCTGTTTCGGCTGACTCCGATTTCAGACGCGAGGCTATCCGCATTAGGTTTATACGGAGCAAGTGTCGAGATAACAGCCAGCATCTTTTTTAGTTTTTTTGCTGTCGGTGCCTTTAGTTCGGCATACTGTGCGATGTCTGATTCTATCGTTTTTGTTATGACATTCTGCATCCTCATCGGGAAATCTCCCTCCAATGCAAATGGATAGTAGCCCTCTGCAAGGTAACGTCTGAAAAGAGGGAGAGGATGAAGCACACCGTCAATACGTGACTTGCCCGCGAGTATCTCGTCAAGTGAATACTTAGATGCGTTTATGTTGTGAAACAGTTCCAGATACTCTCTGAAGGACAAACCATACAGCGTATAAGTTAGTACCCTTCGACTGAGATCAGCGACACCGTCCATGATGTCCAGTATGGAAGATCCTGAGAAAATCACCCTCATGTCCGGATGAGTGTCATATATCTGCTTGAGTTCGCGGGACCAGTCAGAATACTTGTGAACTTCGTCTATGACGAGCAAATGGCCAGCATCCTTCGAGAACTCATCCGCAACCTCGACGAGAGAGTGAGTGCTGAAATATGTATGGTCAGCGGATATGTATAGAAACTTGCAATCCGAAGCCTGTTCCTTAAGATATTGCAGGATCATCGTGGATTTGCCGACTCCTCTTGCCCCTGTGATCGCGATCATACGGGAAGTCCAGTTCACACGTTCATAAAGATACCTGTGAAAACTGCTGGTCGTAAGTTCCAGCTGCAAACGCATGTATTCGTATAACGCCTCGTCAACCATACTCAATTAATTTTGTATATCTATGCAATACTATTGCAAAGATAGCAATTGCACTCAAAAAGTGCAATTTTTCCCTGTATCATGCACCCATATTGTGCACAATATTTTGCATGAGTTTTATGACTTCCTCCAGACCATTCTGTTGACGATGCCGGTGTAGGACTGGATGATCTTGACAACCTTGGTGGAGACATTCTCGTCGGTGTAGGTCGGGACAGGAAGGCCGAAGTCGCCGGTGCGGTTCATCTCCACAGCGGTGTCCACGGCCTGCAGAAGGCTCCTCTCATCGATGCCGGCGAGGATAAAGCAGGCCTTGTCAAGGGCCTCGGGACGCTCGGTTGAGGTGCGGATGCAGATGGCAGGAAACGGATGGCCTACGCTGGTGAAGAATGAACTTTCTTCCGGGAGTGTGCCGGAGTCGCTGACCACAGCGAAAGCATTCATCTGGAGGCAGTTGTAGTCGTGGAATCCGAGCGGTTCGTGCTGGATGACACGCGGATCGAGCTTAAAGCCGCTCTGCTCCAGGCGTTTGCGGGACCTCGGGTGGCATGAATATAAAACCGGCATGTCATACTTGGCTGCCATCGCATTTACCGCATTGAAGAGGCTCCGGAAGTTCTTCTCGGTGTCTATGTTCTCCTCGCGGTGGGCGGACAAAAGAATATACTTTCCCTTCTCCAACCCCAACCGCTTATGAATATCCGAGGCCTCGATCTCGGCGAGGTTCTGGTGCAGCACCTCGGCCATCGGCGACCCGGTCACGTAGGTCCGCTCCTTCGGCAGGCCGCACTCGGCGAGGTACCTTCTCGCGTGTTCTGAATATGCCAGATTGACATCCGAGATGATGTCGACTATGCGGCGGTTCGTCTCCTCCGGGAGGCACTCGTCCTTGCAGCGGTTGCCGGCCTCCATGTGGAAGATCGGGATGTGAAGACGTTTCGCGCCAATGACAGAGAGACAGCTGTTCGTGTCGCCGAGAACCAGCACTGCGTCCGGTTTGGTCTGGGCGAAAAGCTTGTATGAACAGTTGATGATGTTGCCGCACGTCGCGCCGAGGTCGTCACCGACGGCATCCATATAGACCTCCGGTTCAGCGAGTTTGAGATCCCTGAAGAAGATGCCGTTCAGGTTGTAGTCGTAGTTCTGGCCTGTATGTGCGAGGATGACATCGAAATACTGGCGGCATTTGGTGATGACCGCCGCCAGGCGGATAATCTCAGGGCGCGTACCTACTACGATACAGAGCTTGAGTTTGCCGTTCTCCTTCCAGTGAATATCTGAATAATCGAATTTTGGTGTCTTTTCCATTTCCTTATTTCTCCACTTTATCGAAATATGTGTCTGGTCTTTCAGGATTGAACACTTCGTTGCAATACATTACGGTCACGAGGTCTTCGGTCTGGGAGAGATTGATGATGTTGTGCGTGTAGCCAGGCAGCATGATGACGGATTGGATGCGGTCGCCGCTGACTTCATATTCAATGACCTCGTCACTTCCCTCCTTGCGCATCTGGATCAGGCCGTGCCCGGAAACCACGATGAACTGCTCCCATTTAGAGTTGTGCCAATGCTGGCCTTTCGTGATGCCCGGCTTGGAAATGTTGATGCTTACCTGACCGCAATTCAGCGTGTGTACCAGCTCGGTAAACGACCCGCGCGGATCCACGTTCATCTTCAAATCGAAAATCGCCTTTTCTTTCGGCAGGTAGCTGAGGAATGTGGACATCAGGCGATAACGCAGACCGTCTTGCGGCATTTCGAGAGCCGTCGAAGGTCCTTCCGCAGAATCCGGCACGGCACGCACTGCTCGTGCACATTCATATATGGTATCGACGATTTCTCCAAGCGTAGTCTTGTGAGTGACAGGACAATAGCAATAACGTCCTTCGGCGGACGGCAGTACGTCAAGTCCCTCGAATTCACAATGATGTTCCTGACCTTTGAGCGCGCAGATCATCTCCTCGACCAGATCGTCGATGTAGAGGACCTCCATCTGTACGCTTCTGTCATTGACCTGGATAGGGAGGTCATTGGCGATATTGTTGCAGAACGTGGCGATGGCCGAATTGTAGTTCGGACGGCACCATTTTCCGTAAAGGTTCGGGAAACGATAGACGAGCACTTTCGCACCGGTCTCCTTGCCGTATTCGAGGAAAAGGTCCTCGCCGGCTTTCTTGCTCCTGCCGTATTCGCTGTTGCCGAAACGTCCTGTCAATGAGGCTTGTTGTGAGCTTGAGAGCATCACAGGACAAGTGTTGTGGTGCTTTTTCAATGTGTCGAGCAATGTGGATGCGAAACCGAAATTGCCCTTCATGAACTCGTCATTGTCCTTCGGCCGGTTCACGCCCGCGAGGTTGAAGACGAAATCGCATTCGCCGCACCAGCTGTCCAGCTGCTCAGGAGTCGAGTCAATGTCGTATTCAAGTACTTCATCGACCTGGAGGTCTCCATAGCAGCGGGCCTTGCCTTCTTTTATGTTGTTCAGTTGGCAGCAAAGGTTCTTGCCCACGAATCCTTTGGCGCCGGTAACCAGAATCTTCATTATTTCGCGAGATTTTCTACTCCGTTCAATTCGTTCTGGATATATTCCAGAGCACCGATTTTGGCAGTTGTTTCTTCCAAGTTCAGACGGTAAGTGTTGTCAGAATTGAACTCATCTATGGTGGCACGTTTTACATCACCTTTGGTGAAGTACTGGTCGTAGTTCAGGTCGCGGTTGTCCGCCGGGACACGGTAGAAGTTGCCCATATCCTCTGCTTTGGCGCATTCTTCCTTGGTAAGGAGTGTCTCGTACATCTTCTCGCCGTGACGGATACCGATGACCTTGATGTCCTCTTTCCTGCCGCCGAAAAGGTCGCAGACAGCTTCTGCCTGTGTCTGGATGGTGCATGCCGGAGCTTTCTGAACGAGAATGTCGCCATTGTGGCCATGCTCGAATGCGAAAAGCACCAGATCCACAGCCTCTTCGAGGGACATGATGAAACGTGTCATCTTAGGCTCCGTAAGAGTGATAGGGTTGCCGCTGCGGATCTGCTCGATCCATAGAGGAATCACGGAACCACGAGAACACATGACATTGCCGTAACGCGTGCAGCAAATCTTTGTGTTGTGCGAATTACGGCTCTTGGCGACAGCGATTTTCTCCTCTATGGCCTTGGTGATGCCCATAGCGTTGATCGGATAGGCCGCCTTGTCGGTAGAGAGACAGATGACTGCTCCGACATTGTTTTCGATAGCTGCCGTAAGAACATTGTCAGTGCCTATCACATTGGTCCTCACTGCTTCCATCGGGAAGAATTCACAGCTCGGAACCTGCTTGAGGGCGGCCGCATGGAAGATGTAATCTGTGCCTGGCATCGCCGAGCGTACGCTTTCCAAGCTTCTGACGTCACCGATGTAGAATTTTATCTTGTGTGCAACATCGGGGTATTTCGCCTGATACTCGTGGCGCATGTCGTCCTGTTTCTTCTCGTCGCGTGAGAAAATCCTGATCTCAGCAATGTCCGTTCTGAGGAAACGCTTCAGGACAGCATTCCCGAAGCTACCGGTACCACCGGTAATCATCAATGTCTTTCCAGCAAAAATGCTCATGATATGTTAAAATTAATAATCGTCGTTTAATGTTTTCAGTATGCCCCAAGCCACAACCAGTCTCCACATATCTGTGGCCTGATTAAAACACACTGCATGAGAGCGAAAATATGTATAATTATGCTCTCAATGAGTGCAATATCATTAAGAAAGTCTACACTTCACCCGTTACTCGATTTTCTTCACGTGCTTCGCCACCAAAAATCTGTGTCAGTTCAGAAATATCCGTATTGTACTGCTTGTCCAATAAATATTTCAAAGTCATCTTTAACGCTCTGAATTCAGAGTTGCCGTTAATTGCTGCGAATAAGTTCTTGAAGCGCTCATCCGTGTTGGAGGTGACTGACTTGGATAGTTTGGTGAACTCCTTAAGAGTTGACGGAAGGTTGTATTTTTCCGTATCGACTCCTTGCTCTTTAGCGCTGTCCAATACAAATTTATCCACGGCGGGAGAAATCGTAATCAGATACTGATGACGGGATTTATGCTTCAATAATGTCAGGTGCTCAGTCTTGGCAATCTCGTCACAATCCTGTATATAGCCGAGTTCTACCTTATCTTTATCGATAATTCCGATAGCGAACTTGTCTGCAAATGTATTGTTCAACTGGCCCACTACCTTTGAGCAGCAATGTTGATGATTTACTACTCCATCCAGAAGATATTCTATCAGGTTTGTATCAACATAGCACTCAGGCATTACATTCAAAATCTTCCGCTTCATACATACATCTCGAAATTGAAGAACATATCTACACCGTTATCGTAAGCTTCATGTATCTCCTCATCATTGAGCTGCTTTACGGAAAAATCTCTGCTGGCAGGCTTCTGTGGATGAGTGAACATTACTGACAATTCTTTCGGGGCAGCCTTGATCAGCTGATTCAGAACATACGGACTATGCGTCGTGATGAAAAGCATGTCTCCGTGCGTTTTAATCTGCTCCAGCATCCAATTCACGAATTGGCATTGAGTCGGAGGGAACAAATTATCCTCTGGCTCCTCAAGGAATATCTCGCTATGATCAACATTGATATACTCCTGACAAATCGACTTGAACTTCTTCGCCTGATCTGGCTTGGAAAACAAATAATCTACACCATCAATGGTGACGACTTCAATCGTCTCTTCATGGTTGAAATCCTTTTTGTAGAGATTGGCGTAAATGTTCGACAATAGATTTTTGCGCTCTTCTTTCTGTTCATACGAGATCTTGCCTGCTTCTGCATTGTATTGGCCTGCAGTAAGATAATCGAGATGCACATACATAGGGAGGAGCGATTGGATACCGCTGGAACTCTCCTTCAGTTTCAGCGGAGTTCCGTTCTCCAGTCTTATGTTGTCGGTATTTGTCTGGGAGTCATAAGTATAAGACATGCCCAGATTCAAGAAATTCTCCTCGCTCTTTACAAACTTCCTGGCCCGGTCCCAATCTGACATAAAGTCAAGCATGTTGCCATCCAATGGAAGGAAACTCCACCCCGGGATTGAAGCCACCAAATTTCTGTCGGCGGGGACATAACTTACCTTTGGCCTTTTATAGTTCCAATGAGCATTTTTCCATCTCATCGTAAACTTCTTTTCTGAATGGCTGTATGAGAAGAATACATGTCCGGTTTCATATTCGATGTATGTATCTGGATGGACGTATCCTGCCATTTGATAATAACTGGTCATGATGTCAATGAAGGAAGAGCCGTTACCGAAACCGTTGACCTTCTGAGACAATTCAAGACGTTTTTCAACCCAGGTACAATAGCACGCCGTCTTAAGTACGCAGCTCTTGCCGGAACTCTGCATACCTATCAATACATTTACCTGTCCAAGTTGAAGGTCCGCATTGCGAATCGGACCGAAATTCTTTATGACCAAGTGTCTCATATTGTTGGGCATTTTAATCAATTAATACTTCTGAACTACTCGTTACAATCCCCTGAACTTACTTACAAAAATAACAAAAAAAGTTCCAGCCCTACCATCTAGTAGTTCATCCCGAATGCCCAGAGAGGAATGACGTTGCCTTGGGCGAACTCGATGTCGTCTTTCACATCATTCCTTACTCGCATCTGATTATAGAAGAACGTTTCCCTCATGTTTCCGACATCGGTTTTTCCGCCTGACAGGGCATTCATCAGGCTAGGATTGTCAATATATACTTTCTCGACTTTTCCCAGGCCTCTCATTCCACCGGTATCATCCCTGAGCTGTCCGATCAACTGTGCCCTTTCCAGAAGGGCGAGGTAGTCTTGTACACTATTTCTGCTGATGCCGATTTCCGATGCCAGACTGTCTGCATTCGGCTTGTATGGAGCGAGTGTGGAAATGACGGCGAGCATCTTCTTCAGTAAGTTCGGTAAACGTCGTATCGTGAGTGTTATTCAAGCTTTTTATTTATATGTTATACGTCTGTTGTTCCTCAGAACCCTCCGTTGAGGAAAGCTCGTGTCTGAACATAGCTGGGCTCGTAGTAGGCACTTGTGTTGTAGTTATCTATCTTGTCGCAGACAGGTGATGCGTAAACCGCTTTCATTGTCGCAGGAAGATTGTCCTCGGTATCTACGGATGAGATAAGCCTTGCATAGACTTTGCCCATCTGGGTAGGTGACGGGACTTTGTCTGTGAAGCGTGAGTCCACTTTGGTTATGTCGAAGTTCCCTGGTGCCATTCCGTATGTCGTAATCCATTCATCCTCGACCTGTTCCGGATTAAGACAATGGTTTGTTTCAGCTATGGACAGTTCATGCAGAAGGCCTTTGCTACCGAGTTTTGCTACGACGTATCGATTCCTCTGTTGGATTTTCCGTGCGACTCTCTCTATCATGTAGCAGACAAAATACAGATCATCGAAATCTATCTGCTCGTCTGGAAAGTATTTGTTGCTCATAATTGATAGTGTGATTTGAATTTCAATGTTTGCAGCGCCCTGTCCGTGCAAAAGAGTATTTGATTCGTCGGATGTTTGAATCTTACTATGGTGTTAGTTCCATGATAAACGATAATCGGTGATTCTGGTGCCATATATTTTCTTGGATGGTAGTATTAAACCTAACATTTGCAAATATATGAAAAAACATTAAAGTATACTTAATGGTTTTTCATATCCAAAAACGTCAGCCTCGATTCATTATTCTCCCACAATATTCCCGATTGACCACTGTTCTTGCTCTTATTGTTTATACTTTAGTAGTTCATCCCGAATGCCCAGAGAGGAATGACGTTGCCTTGGGCGAACTCGATGTCATCTTTCACTATATATGCGTCAGCGATATTTTCAATCGGCTTTTGCCCTTTCTTTCTGCCGCCTACTTCGAAGGTGTATTTCCCTATTACAAAATCAGATATACGGGAGGATATCACATCATTCCTTACTCGCATCTGATTATAGAAGAACGTTGCCCGCAAATATAACGAATTTTCACTCATTGAGTGCGGATTCTGTAGTAAAAATGCACCGCTTGAGTGCACTATTCCAGACATAACCATTTCCATATAGGCATTACATTGATGTGATGCCCATTGATGTCGATAGTTTGCTCATTGTCTCTGGTGATGACTATTGCGGTAAAATCCGGATAAACGTTCAAGAACTTTTCCAGCGCGCCTGTTTCTCGTCTATAGGTCGCATCGTCTCCCAAACTGTAAGATACTTGGATAGCCATTTTGGCAGACGGAATACAAAAATCTATCTCTACGTTTTTATTATAATAATAAACCAGCGTTTCTTCGGGTGTGTTTCTGTATTTTCTGATTAATTTACATGCTACTATATTCTCCAACAACTTCGTTTCTCCACTGAAAAGAAACAAGTTAAGCAATCCATTATCCACAATGTATCTTTTCCGGATTGTGGACTGCTCCGATATGGATGAACTCATATTCGGGATAGAGAAAAACAGGTAGGACTCTTCCAAATACTCCAAATAATCTTTCAATATAGGCAGGCTTATGCTATCTCCGCTGGAATCAATAATATGTTTTAACCTGCTGAGGGATGACGGTTGCATCACACTGTCTGCCAATTTTCTTGTGAGAAGACGAAAAGCACGTGCATTGCGCACTTTATTCCGCTCCACAATATCGCCAAGCAGTATCTTCTGACATAACGAATTCAGATACTCCCTCTTATCTTCAAGATTGAAAGATTCTGCAAGTCCGCCATTAGTGAAATAATGATCGAAAGTATTTGATATCTGAGAGCAAGCACCTTGGTCATATATCCAATTTCTGTCCAATTCTATGCCTTTGTACTCTAGATACTCTCTAAAAGAAAATGGAAAAACTTCCTTTGGAATATATCTGCCACCAAGTGTAGTTGCTATTTCACTGCTGAGCACCTTGGCATTGCTGCCAGTAATCATAACTCTATACTTAGAATCTGCAAGTCTTCTTGCAAATTTTTCCCACCCGTAAACAACCTGTATTTCATCAAGGTATATCAGTGGCTTTTTTTCTGGATATAACTCGAAATAGGCATCCAATATTTCTCCCAAACTGTCTGAAGAAATATCTGACAACCTTTCATCCTCGAAATTTATGTAGAGTATGTTTTCTTGTGTCAGCCCTGGACTCTTAATCATATTCTGGGCATCCTGATACATCATAAAGGATTTCCCAGCACGCCTTAAACCGACAAGCACATAGTTTGCATGAGTATCAAACTGGATTTCCCTTCGAATAATAAAGAATTCCGGAATGGCCTTTTGCTTCTCTATTATTAGTTTTTTTATAATCTGTTTATCCATAAGAGCAAAGTTTACTTTGCAAATATAAGAAAAAACATTAAAGTATATTTAATGGTTTAAAATATCATTTCAAAGTCGTAATGTTTTTAAATACAATTCCAAATTGCTTATTGGAACAATATCCTATGGCACACAGAGCCAAACTCACGCCTTGTGGTCAAGGACGGTGTACTTGGAGTGGTTGGAGATGTACTCGGGAACCAGGCGCTTCATGGAGGCTACCACGGCCATGTCGTCGTAGGTGTGGGACTGGGCGATCAGGGCGTCTATCTCGCGGCTCACATCGGACCAGTCATATTCACGGACACAGGCGATGCGGATCTTTTCGTGGAACGACGGCTTCGTCGCCTCCGACTCACTCAGGACCTCCTCGTAGAGCTTCTCCCCGTCCCTCAGGCCGGTGTACTTGATCTCCACGCCCTTCGCCCCGCTCAGCTCGATCATGCGACGCGCCAGGTCGGCGATGCGCACCGGTTTGCCCATGTCGAAGACGAAGATCTCGCCGCCCTCCCCCTTCGTGCCGGCCTCAAGGACCAGCTCGCAGGCCTCGGGAATCAGCATGAAGTACCTTATGATGTTGGGGTCCGTCACCGTCACCGGGCCGCCGGCCTTGATCTGGCGCTCGAAAATCGGAATCACGGAGCCGTTGGAGCCTAAGACGTTGCCGAAGCGGGTGGTGATGAACTGGGTCTGCCCCTTCACCACGCCGTCACGCTCCGCCTTGTTCAGGCTCTGAACATAGACCTCGCATATTCGTTTGCTGCATCCCATCACGTTCGTCGGGTTCACAGCCTTGTCGGTGGACACCATCACGAAGCGGCGAACGCCGTATTTGACCGAAAGGTCGGCCAGGATCTTCGTGCCGAGGACGTTGTTCTGGATGCTCTCGCAAGGGTTGTCCTCCATCATCGGAACGTGCTTGTACGCCGCGGCGTGGAAGACATATTCAGGAAGGAAGGTTTTGAATATGTTCTCCATCCTGTCAGCCTTGGTGATCGACGTCACCACGGTGGCGCATGGCACAGACGGGAAGTCACGCGCCATCATCCGGCGGATGTCGTGCTGCGGAGTCTCCGCGGAGTCGATCAGCATCATCTTCGAAGGTGCGAACGACGCGACCTGGCGGACGATCTCGCTGCCGATGCTTCCGGCGGAACCGGTGATCAGGATGCGCTTCCCACGGAGGGACTCGGCCACGGATTCCAGGTCGACGCAGATCTCGTCACGAGGCAAAAGATCCTCGATGCTGACCTCCTTCAAGGTCGGCGCTCCCTTGATCGCATCATGCTCGGTGTCAACGACATTGTTGGCCGAGAATATTCTTGCGCCGCTTTGCAGGATGTAGTCCTGAAGAGCCGTGTCGTTGCGGAACCTGTCGATCCTGCCCGGAGCGACCAGCACGGCGGCGATCCCCTTGCGGCGGATCACATCCGGCAGACTGGCGTCAACATCGTAGACCGGCTCGCCCATCAGGCGCGTGCCGTTGGCTACAAGCGCCGGATCGTGGGAGATGAAGCCTCGGAGACGGTAGTGCATCGGTTTCTCGCTGCGGATCGCCTTCGCGAGTCCGATGCCGCCGGCGCGGATGCCATAGATGAAGACATTCTTCGCAGCCTCCGTCCGGAAATAGGTGTCATAGACCCATTTGATAGAAACGCGAAGCAGCCACATCAAACCGGTCGCGATGGCTTCCGCAATCAGGATATGCCGCACCTGCACGTGGGCGAACACCCGAGACGGGCAGCTGTTCGTGAAGAAATGGACGGCTATCACCGCCAATGCGGAGCATCCCATCGCCTGCGCCACACGGATGAGGTCGTTGAACGATGAGTAGCGGATGATTCCCGAATATGTCCGGAAGATGGCAAAGAATATGAAGTGGATGCCGACGCACAGCAGCATCAGGTGGGTCAACGGCCAGAAGTTCAGCTGAAGGGCGGTGCCACGGTTGAAGCACCAGTAGACGAACACTCCGGACAAAAACAGAATGGCACTGTCCAGAAGCAGCACGCACCAGTACGGGAACGTGCGCTTCGAGAAGTACGACTCAACTATCTTGCGGATCGACAGCATTATGGAAAATAATTTTGATTAATAGGTATTACGGTGAAGTAGGCGGCTAGTCTCTCTCAAAGAGGTCGCGGGTGTAGACCTTGGCCCGGACATCGTCCAGGGCGCGGTCGTAGCGGTTGGCGATGATGGAGTCGGCGCGGCACTTGAACTCGGCGATGTCGTTGACCACCTTGCTGCCGAAGAAGGACGTGCCGTCCTCCAGCGTAGGCTCGTAGACAATGACCTCGGCACCCTTGGCCTTGATCCTCTTCATGATGCCCTGGATGGCGCTCTGGCGGAAATTGTCGCTGTTGGACTTCATCGTGAGACGGTAAACCCCGATCACGCATTTCTTCTCGCGGGCGCTGTCGTACTGGCTGTTCTCCGAATAATAGCCGGCCCTCTGGAGCACCTGGTCGGCGATGAAGTCCTTCCTGGTGCGGTTGGACTCCACAATGGCCTGGATAAGGTTCTCCGGCACGTCGGCGTAGTTCGCCAACAGCTGTTTGGTGTCCTTCGGGAGGCAATAGCCGCCGTAGCCGAAGGACGGATTGTTGTAGTGCGAGCCGATGCGAGGATCCAGACACACGCCGTCGATGATGGACCTCGTGTCGAGTCCCTTCATCTCCGCATAGGTGTCCAGCTCGTTGAAATAGCTGACACGGAGGGCAAGGTAGGTGTTGGCGAATAGCTTCACCGCCTCCGCCTCCGTGGAACCCATGAACAGCACCGGAACATCCTCTTTCAGAGAGCCTTCCTTGATGAGTGCGGCAAAAGTGCCGGCAGCCTCTTCGAGAGCGGAGTCTCCCCTGTCGTAGCCGACGATGATGCGGCTCGGATAGAGGTTGTCATAGAGCGCCTTGGACTCACGCAGGAACTCAGGAGCGAATATGATGTTTGGCACCACCACCCTCATCGTGCCGTCGGCGAGGCGTTCCCTGTACGAGAACCTTTCCCGCACAGAGGCGGTGTAGCCCACAGGGACGGTGGACTTGATGACCATCACTGCATCGGGATTAACCTTCAGCACGAGGTCGATCACCTCCTCCACGTGCGACGTGTCGAAGAAGTTCTTCTTCGGGTCGTAGTTAGTGGGAGCGGCGATCACCACGAAGTCCGCGTCCCTGTAGGCGGCCTCACCGTCAAGCGTGGCGGTGAGGTCGAGTGGCTTCTCGCGGAGATACCTCTCGATGTACTCGTCCTGGATCGGGGACTCGCGACGGTTTATCCTATCGACCTTGTCGGCGATCACATCAACGGCAGTCACCTTGTGGCGCTGGGACAGCAGGGTGGATATGGAGAGGCCGACGTAGCCAGTACCGGCCACGGCGATCCTCAACTCTTTCAGATTTCGCATAAGATATGTTTTTTGGGGTTATGGTTTCGCCGGCGCGCCGGAGGGACCGGCGCGCCGGCGGAGTCAGCGGGCGGATTTACCTGGCTTTGTTGTCGGAGCTGTAGTAGGAGCCGCCATTGTGGCCGTAGTAACCGTAATGGCCATAGGTGCCGTAGTTCCCGTAGTAGCCGTCGGAGGACGCGGTCCCGTTGAGGACGCAGCAGAGTCCCCTGTACTCCCCGTCGCGGTAGAGCGCGTCGAGGTCCGGGAGCATGGCCTTGTCGAACAGCCCGGCCCTGACGACGAAGAGTGTCCTGTCCACATAGTCGTTGATGACGCGCGCGTCGGTGACGATCTCCACCGGCGGGCAGTCGATGATGATCACATCGTACTCATTCCTGAGGACGGCGATCGCATCGGCGAGGCGCCTGTCGGCGAGCAGCTCAACCGGATTCGGAGGGATGGATCCCGCCGGAAGAGTGTCAGGTACCGTCATCGCGTCCTTCGAACGGACAATCACATCGTGCACATCGGCGACGATCCCAGCGAGATAGTCGCTAAGGCCAGGCTTCGGCGAGCCGACAAGCTCGGAGAGCGTGCCGTGGCGCAGGTCGCCGTCGATGGCCAGAACACGCTTACCCTTGATGGCAAAGCTGACGGCCAGGTTGGACGACACGAAGGACTTGCCCGAGCCCGGGTTGAACGAAGTGACGGCGACGACCTTGCTTCCTGGCTCGCGCATCATGAACTCGAGGTTGGTGCGGAGCACCCTGAACGCCTCGTTGACCACATTGCGGTTGCCGTGACGGACCACGATGGAATCGGCGCCACTGAGGGTTTTCCGCTTTCCGAACGCCTTGGTGGCAGTCTCGGCAGAGAGCGGAATCTCGCCGGCGAAAGGCACGGAGACTCCCTTGAGGTCGCGGCGGGAGCGCACCTTCGTGTCGGTCGCCATCAGCAGATAGATGATCCCGGCAGGAATCATCAGACCCAGGAGAAACGCCATCATCATGATCTTCATGGACTGCGGGGAGACCGGGAATATTCCTGAAATAGGATGCTTGATGATCCTTGTGTTGTAGGCGGTGAACGCCTGCGAGAGCTCGTTCTCCTCGCGTTTCTGCAGGAGGAAGAGGTACAGAGCCTGCTTCACGGTCTGCTGACGCTCGACCGAGAGGAGCTGCTTCGCCTGGTTAGGATTCGCGGCGATGCGCGCGGTGTTCTGGCGGGCGGTGCCCTTGAGATTCTCGTATTTCGTGTTGAGGGCAAGGATCTCGTTGTCTATGGACCGGGAGATCGACCCCCTCATCGAGGCCAGAGCCTGGTCGAGATCCTTCACGAGCACGTTCTCCTCGCCGGAGTTCGCCACAAGGTTGTTCCTCTGCAGGATCTTGGAGTTGTACTCGGAGATGCCGTTCTCGATCGTCTGGCTGCTCAATCCCATGTTGGCGGGAAGCGGCTGGTTGCGGTTGTCCTCCTTGCCGATGTAGTCCTTGATGTAGCGCGCCATGTAGAGCTGGTTGCTCACGTCCTGGAGCTGCTGGTTCAGCACCGTGCTCTGCTGCATGTACATCGTCGCTGCGGCACCCACGTCAGGGATCATGTTCTCCGACTTGTAGGCGGAGATGTCGGAGTCCACGCCCGCCAACTCGCCCTCGATCACCCTGAGACGGTCGTTGATGAACACAGAAGTGGAGTTCGCTATCTGGTTCTTGTCACGCACCCAGTTCTCGTTATAGACGGCGATCAGGGTGTTCAGGATGTCCTGGGCACGCTGGGTGGACACGTCCTTGATAGAGAGCGAGATGACGTCGGCGTTCTTGTCGGCGAGGTTCACCTGGAGTCTGTTCAGGTAAGACTGTGTCACGCCGCGCTGGCCCGACTTTCTGACGTTGACCGGCTTTTTCATCGCCTCCCCGGAGTAGTCCTTCGTCTTCTGAACGATGATCCTTCCGACAGGAGTCTGGAGCGTGTCGCCGTAGTGTCCCACGACCGGCTTGCCGCCGACCTTCTCATTCTTATGGATGAAGTCATTCAGGGTGACGCTCCCACCCTTCTCGCTGACGGTGAATCCGGCTCCCACGTTCTCATCCACATCGAGCAGGTCGGCGGAGATCGGCAGCGACGTGCCGTAGAGCACGTTCCTGTGGAAGGTGCCGTCCACCGTGTAGCTCATGAACAGGCGAAGCCTGGCCACCACCTCGCTCATGATATCCGGGGATTCGAAGGCGTGCAGCTCGTTGTTGACGTTTGACTTGACGGCGAAGAGTCCCATGTTGCCGAACTCGCCGATGTCCCCCGGCATGGACGCGCCCTTGGTGCTGGACTTGATCTGGATGTCAGCGGAGGTGTTGTACGTAGGGGTTGACCTGAGGATGTACAGGACACCTAAAGCCAGGCAGACCGCCAGGCTCAGGGCGAACCAGTACCATCTGGACAGGCAGCGGCGCACAAGCTGGCTGATCTGCACGGTCTCCTCCTGCTGCCGGGTATTGTTATCCGTGTTGATGTTGTTCTCCATTATTTTGAATCGCTTTGATGTTATAGTGTTTCTTCACAAGGTTCCAAGGCGGATCACTTCCCCGACCCGCTCCTCGTGGCGATGATCACGATCGTGTTGGTGATGGACGCCGCGAGCGAAGTCAGCGAGATCCAGAACGAGGTGGAGCGGACATTGTTGCCGTTCACCGTGGACTGCCTTGCCCGCACGTCGTTCGGATCGACGTAGATCACGTCGTTCTGGCGGATGTAGTAGGCCGGCGAGGCTATCAGGTCGGCGGCTGAGCAGAGGTTCACCTCGTAGGTCAGCATCTTGCCGTTCTCGTTGCGCAACACCTTCACGTTCTCGCGCTTTCCGTAGATGGTCAAGTCACCGGCGGTTCCGATGGCGTCGAGAATCGTCACGGCATCCTTGTCGATGGCGTAGCGCCCCGGCTTCTCAACCTCGCCAAGCACCTGATAGTACAGGTTCATGAAGTCAACGGTCACCACGGCGTCCGTCGCCTGCCCCTGCTCATTGAGCTCCTTCTTGATCACGGAGGCGATCTCATCACGCGTCAGCCCCGCCACGGCCACCTCGCCGAGGACAGGGAAGTCGATGCAGCCCCGGTCGTCCACCGTGTAACCAGAGATGTAGCCCTGGCTGTAACCGGAAGTGATGGTGCTGCGGGTGTTCTCACCGAGACGCTGCGTCACGTACGGCAGGTTGAAAAGGGCTGTCAGCTCGGGACTCTTGCAGTTCACGATGATCGAGATCTTGTCCTTCGGCCGCACCGTGATCCCCTTCGCGCCACCGATCCGCTGGCCCTCCACCGACTCGAGGTCCTGGAAGTAACTGATCTCCTTCGGCGTAGAACAGGATGGAACTGCCAAAATGCCTATGGCCAGAAGCCATAACAGTAGTGATATTCTTTTCATATTCATATTCTTATTCTTATGAAAGATTATAATTCGACTATTACTTATCTGTCTCCACTTTCTCCAAAAAAGCGGGAGGAATGAATTTGGTTGCGAAAGCGGCAACACCCTCAATGGTAACTATAAGGCGCCTGTCGTGTTTGATGCGCTTGATGTGACCCTCATAACCTTTGAATATGCCGTCAATGACTCTCACGCGGTCACCTTTGTGGAACTGCGGGCCATCCTCTCCCAGATACTCAAGACCCGAGTCCTTAATGTCGCAGAGCTTTATGAACGGTTCCATTTGTTCATCCGGAATGATCAATGGCTTTCGGGTCCGATGGTCAAAATACGGAGATACACTGCCTACATGTTTCAGTCGGATCATGTCCAGACTCTCACAAGTTGATCTTATGAAAATCAACGACTTGATAATTGGCTCCTGAACATAATCAAGACCACCATCCGAACATTTCTCCACCAAATGATGAGGGTAGAAATAGCGGATCGCGGCAACGTCCAAGGTTTGTCTCAGCGGTTCAATCCGATTGTAAAAAATGCGAAGCGCATACCAATTAAGAATCGAACTATACGCAAGTCTGATGTCATCTAATGGATTAGACCCATCAAAAGCCAATTGTGTCATTGGTTAAAAACAAGATGCATAAGCAGTTACAAAATGAATACGAAAATTATCCCCTCAGCCTATGAGCAAGGGTAAGCCCTACGGTTGTCAGCATCTTCATACCTGATCTCGAAGAACTCCAATCCAAGAGTGTCATTCGTAACCTGCTTATGAAGCACAAATATAACACTTCCCCGAATAAAAAACTACATACTGAATAAGTATTTTATTCCCTCGCAGGCGATGCCTCCCCCCCCCCATTATCACTTAATAGATTGATAATCAATGAATTATTAATCTATCCGATCAAATGCTGTCCAATTTCACCGGTGTAAATGGACCAAAATGAACCAGTCAGGCTCCGAGGATCACACGGGAGAGTTCCTCCGGGGTGTCAACTATGGCGGAAGGAGAGTAGGCTGCGAGTTCCTCACGGGTTCTGAAACCCCAGCTCACACCCACAGTCCTGACCCCGGCGTTCAGGCCGGTCTGCATGTCCACATTGGAGTCGCCCACATAGACGGTCTCGGACTTGGTGACGGACGGAACCTCGGCGAGGACCTGATCCACTATGGCCGGATCGGGCTTGATGGGCTGGCCTTCGCGCTGGCCCAGGATCCTCACGAAGTCATATTCACCGAAAAAGTGGTGGACCAGCTTTTCCGCGCCGTCCTGGTACTTGTTGGAGGCCACGGCGAGGCGCACCCCCGCGGCGGTGATGGTTTTCAGCATTCCGGGAATGCCGTCATACGGTCTTGTGAAGTCGCATTTGTGGGCATCGTAGTAAGGAATGAATATGGAGGCCATCCTTTGGACAACTTCTTCCGTGGACTGTCCGGCGGGGACGGCGGCGCGGAAGAGGTTGTAGATGCCGCGGCCTACCATCTGGTAGTAGGCCTCGATGGGATGGGTCGGAAAGCCGCACTCGGTCAGGGCGTGGTTGGTGGCGTTGCCCAGATCCTCGACGGTGTTCAGCAACGTGCCGTCAAGGTCGAAAATCGCTAGTTTTGTCATATCCTATTCCGCATTCTCGAAGCCGAAATATTCACCTTTATCCTCATAAGGGACACCAGTCTTCATCCAGGCTGGCATCGGAGCACCTTTCAGGTAGTAGTCGAAGAACTGCTGAAGCCTGATGGACAAGTCCTTGCAGTTGCGTCTCTGGACGAGGTTGTGCGCCTCCTTGTTGTACTGGAGCAACCATGCCGGTTTGTCAAGTCTGCGGAGATCCGAGAAGAACTCGATGCCCTGATACCACGGAACGGCACCGTCAGCGTCGTTGTGCATGATGAGCACCGGTGTCTGCACCTTGTCAACATGGAACACCGGAGAGTTCTCGATGTAAAGGTCAAGCGCCCCCGGCTCCCACATGCTCTTTCCGATACGGCTCTGGCCATGCTCATACTGTCCGGCGCGGGTGATGCCCGAGCCCCAACGGATGCCACCGTAGGCCGATGTCATATTCCCGACCGGTGCTCCGGAACCTGCCGCCGCGAACATATTCGTACGTGTTATGAGCCAGGCTGTCTGGTAGCCGCCCCAGCTCTGGCCCTGGATCGCCATCCTGCTCTTGTCGGCGATGGAATATTTCTCGCAAAGGGCCTCGGCGCCGGCGCTGATGCAGTTGTAGGCGCTCTCGCCCGGATGGCCGACCTTATAGACGATGTCCGGAACGAAGACTATGTAGCCTCTTGAGGTGTAGAAAGGAATATTCACGATCGAGCGGGAAGGCGCCGGTGTCCAGAACGAATAGAGATTGTTGGCGTTCTTCTCGTAGAAGTAGATCATCACCGGAAGCTTCTCGCCTTCCTTCACTCCGTCAGGAACGAAGACAAGGCCCTTGAGCGGTGTGCCGTCGTAGGCGTTCCAGTGGAAAAGCTCGGCGCGGCCCCAACGGTAGTCCGCCATCTGAGGGTTGATTGCAGATACCTTTGTGGATGTCTTGAAATTGTCGTCAGTATAATAAAGGTCATAGCAGTTGCGGAAGTTGCCCTTCTGATAGAAAAGCCTGTCAGTGGTCATGGTTCCGGCTACATACTTGAAGCTGACTGTGTCGGTAAAATACTCAAGAGTCTTTGCCGGCTTGGCAAGGTTAACACGTCCGAATCCATTCTCCTGGCTTTCCTCGTTGAACACACTGAGATAGACAGTCTGCTTAGGATCGAGCGGCCTGGCCACTCCGCAACGGCGTGCGTTAGGCTTCCTGGTGTCCGGTTTCGGATCCATGATCTTGAAGCGGTTGTGGGTCTGACGGCCCACTCCCCCTGTGAGATTGACGGCTGTCTTGCCGTCCGGAGAGAACTTCCAGATGTCATAGCGGTCGATGATCAGCACGGCGTCCTCGTCCTTGAACCATTTCGGAGAGAACTCGTGCGCCGGCGCGGCGGTCGGATGATCGTCCTCCTCATCGTAGAACGGAACTCCGGTCCGGGCGGTAAGGTTGACCTTCTCACCGGTCTGGGTATTGTAGGTGAACCAGTTCATCTCGTCGTTGTCGAACCAGACAAGGTACTTCCCGCTCGGCGACATGTCGAAACGTCCGACGTTAAGCCCCTCCGCGACAACCTTCCTGGAACCGTCCTTGACATTCACAAGGGTGAAGTCGTAACGGTTGTTATAGTCCCAGACAGTGGTGCGGGCATACTTAGCGTTATCGCTGGCAAGCACCCATTCGGAGAGTCCACCGTTCATCAGGCGGATGCCGGCGAACTTAGAGGTGGTCAACGGCACGATCCTTCCCGGCTCGGCGAGATCGATGGTGGCTGAATATGTCTTCTTGAGAGTCTTGTTCACATTAAGCCTCTGCTGCGGAGGAGTATAGACCGCGTCCCAGTTCCAGATGTCCAGCTGTGCGGTCTCGAAGTCCACGATCGTGGTGTCCTTAGGAGGACGGATCGCGCCGATTCCGAGGAAGAGACGTTTCCCGTCAGGTGTAAAGTAAAACTCTGTGTTCTCGTTAAGAGTCCAACCCGGGGTGCCTTCAACCTTCGTTCCCTCGGCGATGATCTCTTTTGTTGAATATGCCCATCTGCCGTCCTTGCTGATGACGGTCGTGCTGTCTGTAGCCTCCACAATCGGTCGGCGAGCCTGTCGAACCGTCTTTCCTGTCTTGATCGCTTGAATGCTTGTCAGGTAGAGGGCCTGGCACTTGTTGCGGTTCTTGCTCTTGTCCTTGGAACCGAGGAAAACCAGCTGGTCCTCAGCGTCGTTCAGAGTCAGGCGGCTGTAGGACTCAGCCCCTTTGGCCAAAGTGTCAAGACAAGCGGGAGCGTGCGCGATCATCACAGCCGTGACGGAAAGCGAATCTTTCTTGTCCTTCTTCGAGGTCATCAGAAGCACGGTGCCGTCCTGGTTGAACGAATAGGCATCGATGTACTTGAGAGTGTCCTTCCTGTCTGTGGCCGGGTTAAGGATGATGAGCCCGGACTTGTCTGTGCCCTTCTTGTCCGAAGTGTCCTTGTAGTGCTTCCAGGTGGACTTATAGGCAACGTAAGGCTTGGCCAGGGCGCCTGTAGTGTAGGAATCCACACGGCCGTATTTCTTGACGGTCATAGTCGTGAGATCAACGGCGGCGAGTGTGTCCTTCGTCATATCCTCGGCCTTCTTCTTGTCGATCTTTTCCTGACGTGTCTTGGCGAACTGAGGCTTGACGCGCAGGTAAAGCCACTTGCCCTTAGGGTCAAGGGACGGCTGCGATCCACGAGGTATGCTGATCTCACGGCATTCCGGCTTGCCTTTCCGCCCCGGGGTCATATTCCTGACATAAAGGGTTCCGTCCCCTTCCTGAGGGTTGACGCACCAGACCAGAACGTTGCCGTCATCACTTTTCTGGATGTCCGAAACGCTCTGCCACGAATCATAGACACTGTGGTCCATCTCTTTCTTCTGAGCCGACGCTTCTGTCACTCCAGACAGGAGAGCGGCAATCGCCAGTAATGGCAATGGTTTGAAATTCATAATATTCTTAAATTTGTTTTTACTTGTTGGATTGATTTGTCACTTCGACAGGCTCAGTGACCTGACTTGCGGATCCTCTCATAGTAATCATGGCGGGCCGGATTCTCAGGGAACCACCCCTTCAACACGCGTTTTTCCTGCTCGAAAACCTCCAGGATGCCCCAGAAGCAGGAAAAGGCGGCGGCGCCAAGAACTGTGGACGCGACTTCATGATTCACGAATATCGAAGCGGCGGAAAAGGCCAGTCCTGCCACGAGCAGGATCCACCAGCTGCCCTTGCCCCAATGATATTCCATTTTGATGACAATAGGATGACATATCCCTATTATAAGAAAGGTCGCCGCACCGACGATTATTCCACTGAAGTTCATGCTTGCTTACGTTTTCAAAACAACAAATTTACAAAATAATATTGACTTCCAAGTCCGGTACCTACGATTCACGATAGGGACAAGACAGTTTACCTACATGTTGGTATTGTGAGAGAAGGCGTCTGGCGGTAACTTTGCGGTCGGATAGTGATTATCGTCACAAAACAAGAATCTTTTAAGCCAAATGAAATGAAAAAGGCCCGCGGTCGAGAGACTCCGGGCTTTTTTTTGAAATTTTCTGTAACAATCAACGGAAATATTCGTTTATATTGTGAAACGAAAAAGAAACGATGACAAGAGAAGAGTCCATAACATTCTACAAGGAGCACGCCCGGAGGCTATACAACACCAGCCTGCGAATAGTCCGCGACAGCGGCGAGGCCGAGGAGATTATGCAGGACACCATCCTCAAGTTCATCTCATCCGACATCGCTCCCAAAGATCAGGCGCAAGTGGCGATGTGGCTCAGCCGCACCTGCATCAGGAAATCCATCGACGCAGTCAGACGGAAAAAGCGCGAGAGGCTCTTCCTTGATGAATATGCCGCCGACGCTTCTGAATATGACAGCGACACTCCGTTCGAGCTTCCCGGGACTATGGCCGCCGTCGCCCAAGTACGCAAGGCCATAGAAGAATTGCCGGACAACTACAGGCTGGTTTTGAATCTTGTGCTTCTGGAAGGCCTTGACTACGAGGAGATCGCCAATCTGACAGGAGAACGGGAAGGCACTATCAGGACGCAGTACTCAAGAGGCAGGGTGAAACTGGCCGAAAAATTAAAGAAATATGAATATGACAGACTTTAAAGAATATATCGACAATAATCCGGAGATCCTGAATGATCAGGAACTGCCGGCCGGACACGAGGCCCGGTTCGAGGCAAGACTGGACGCGATGCTGGACTCCAGACGCAAGACCTGCCATCGGAAGAGGCTGTTCACGGGCATATTCAGTGCGATTACAGCCGTGGCGGCAGCCGTTGTGGCCGCTGTGATATTCATAGAACGCCCGGCAGAAGGTGAGGTTGATTGGTTCGCCGGAGTGGCTGATGACCCTGTCGCGGTGTATATGGCATATTCAGAGAAAATCGCGGTGATGTACGAAGAGATATTCACAAAGGATCTGGATGAGAGGTGGGAGACGACGGTGGGAAGCATCACCAATGAGAATGTGGCGATGATTGACCAGCTGCCGGATGAGCTTGACGACAAGACCAAGGCGCATATTCTGAAGGAATACTATGGAGAGCTACTTAATGGATTAGATAAAATCAACAAAATAAAAGAGTTATGAAAAAGTTTATGTTTATCGGAGCCGCCGCGCTCGCAATGTTCACCGCGACCGGCTTTACCGCCCCCGTGGGGTACCCGGCCGAATCAATGTATCTGACAACAACCTCAAAGGTTGATGCGGAATACACCACTTGTAAGTTCAACTGCAAGGATTTCAGCGGGTTGGAATTAAGCGGGATAGTCGAGGTCAACCTTGTCAAATCAGACTCGTACAAAGTGGAGATCACTCTGCCGAACGTGCTTCAGGAATATCTTCAAGTGTATGTCAATCACGGTATTCTGAAGATCGGGTGGAACAAGAATATTCCGGCAAATCTTCAGAAAAAGTTGGGAAACTGGACGTGCAAGGCAGAAATCGCGATGCCGGAACTAAGAAAGTTGGATATGTCAGGAATCACAAGCTTGAAATGCGATGACACTTTTGATCTTGGGGACGAGGAGCTTTCGTTGGACATCAGCGGGGCAAGCAAGATCAAATCACTGAGTGTCAATGCAAGGAAGTTGGACGCTGAGATCAGTGGAGTGTGCACCTGCAAGTTGTCCGGAAACTTTCCCGAAAAGGCTGAACTCGATCTATCCGGAACGTCCAAAACTAGTTTCCAGATCAACGCCGACAAACTTGAGGTTGACATCAGTGGAGCCACCAAGACCAACATTGACGGGAAGTTCGGTATAGTCGAACTTGACGCATCCGGGACAAGCGAGGTCAACCTGAACGGGAAAGTCGGCACACTGGAGGTTGACGCTTCAGGAGTATCCAAGGTAAAGGCTATGGACGCCGAGACCGAGAACGCTATCCTTGAGACATCCGGAACGGCGAATTGCAGTGTGAACGTAACCCGTTCCATAATGATCGAGGACGCGACCGGTGTGTCCAGCATCAACTACAAGGCTCCTAAGGATCTTGGTGTGATGATTAAATCGATCGGAAGATCCGCTTCGGTTCAGAGGGTCAATTAATTTCAGCCTGTCGAAGTGACCGCTAAAGGGCTTGCAGGGAGGCGTGGCAAAGTGTCGCGTCTCCCGTTTTTGCCATAAAGAGGTACTCCTCGTCACTGGCCTTGCGGATTCCGAACGACACATCATCGCCGCGATGAACCTCACGCCGGAAATTGATGTCTATCCTGGTGAACAGCCCGCTTGACAACACGCTCTCCGGCAGGAGGTTATAGAACATCTCTATGTAATGGGTGTTGTTCAGATGCCCGTTGAAGTCACACTCACTGTAACCGACCTCCTTGTGCTTGATGAAATCCGGCAGGAAATCGATTATACGCCTTGGACTTTTGCAAGGAATAGGAATATCCACGTCCGTAAGCCCGAGCTCAGGGAAAATCGGCTTTCTGGTGTGTATGTCGATCACGCACCACTCAGTTGTCCCTCGGCCGATCTCCACTCCTTCCGCGTCCGTCAACTTGACGCATCTGTTATATGTAAGACCTTTGCCTTTCACCGGCCAAACCTTGACGTTATAGTTGTCGTAAAGGCTTGGCCGGTCATCTATCTCGAAAGCCGAGCGGAGCAGGACCCACGAACGCCCCGCTTTTCTCATCACATCGATTCCGCAGCCTTCCTTGCGGATGTTCTGTCCGATCGCGTTGATGATGCTGCCACAGATGGAAGGCACGGTGGCTTGACCCTGATAGTCTATGTTCTCCGGAGCCACGGAATATTCAAAAGTGTTTATGATCTGTTCCATAATCATTGTGTTTGATTTCTCGTCTGCAAAAGTACCGTATTTGCTCCTTGTGACGAAGAAAGTGTTTTCAGAGGTATGAAAAATGTCACAAAACCCTTGTTTGGCGGAAAAATTGCAGTATTTTAGGGACGAAAATCCAGACTCGGGAATTTCGTCCCGGCATATCACGGGACGGTTTTGACGGGATCGGGACAAGTTTTAAGGCTATGAACACACCATTGAGGGTCTCGAAAGGCTACGCCAGCCAAGTAAAATACGCGGTGCTGATGCCGCTGTTCTTCTTCGTGTTTTGCTTTGTGTATAATCCGTTCTCTTTGTCGGATTTTTACGACATCGGAGGAAAATCGTGGACATTCCATCTGCTGATGCTGTCCTGCATTATGATCGGTGTACTGGCCCTGACACGGCTTGTTTTCTCGTTCCTCTACAAGTATATTCCTTTCAGATGGTGGCATTATGCGGTCTGGTGCTTCGGAGAAGTGCTGGTAACGTCGTTCTTCTTCGCGCTCTACACCTCGCTGTTCTACAAGAAAGCCGGAGGTATGCCATATTTCACGGCACTTTCCTACTGTTTTGAAGTCGTGTGCCTGACGCTGGTCTATCCATACCTGCTCTGCATTCTGCTGAGGATCATATCCAACAAGAACTACGATCTGGCCAACGCCGGGCAGGCTCCGGAGGAGTCTCTGGTAAAGTTCTACGATGAGCACAAAAGGCTGAAACTGACGATAGACCCTTCGGCCGTGCTTTATGTCAGCGCGGAAGCCAATTATATCAACATCCACTATCTGGAGAACGACCGTGTCAAGACATACCAGCTGAGGAACTCGATGAAAAGCCTTGAGACTGACGCCCTCAAGCACGGATTCGTGCGCTGCCACAGGTCATATTACGTCAATCCTCGCCACATCAAGGTACTGAGCAGAGACAAGGACGGTGTCATCTACACGGAGTTCATCCGCGACGGAGTCGGGCATATTCCCGTCAGCAAGCAGTATTACGACAATCTAGCCAAATTACTGTAAATAACCAAGAATCCTGACATTAGGGTCACGGGAAAGCTGGCCGGGGTTAGTCCCGGGCTCTCCCTCAGGAACCGTCAACCCACGCACCTCATAGAATTTTGTCCAGTATTCAGTCACCCTTCCGGCGCTGTCGTGAAAGGACATCGGAATCGTGCCGAAAACAAAATGCTTATCCCCGCTCCCTGTTACTTTCGGATTCATATCTTTCACATCATCACGCACCACCGCCATTCCTTTCACATTATGGTCACGTTCTTTTAACCTGTCTTTGAAAACAAACGACTTCTGCACGAGTTCCGAACAATAGATCGCGCTGTCACTCGGCATAAATATGTCATCGTAGGGCCTTCCGAGGAACTTTCTCGCATTCGCCACACTCTCTTCAACGTCCACCCCTTCAATCCTCCCCACAAGCACTGACTCCCTATCACTCAATCGGACCAGGAAACTGTCCAACGGGTTTTCCACAACTCCATATTCCGGAATAGCCTCAACGACGTTCCCGTCTGAGAAAACCGCGATATGATCGATTCCAAGTCCATCCACCCCGTCCGTCACATCCGTGATGTTGTTCCCTTGGCCATTGACCACGAACAACAGGTCCCCATTCCTCAAATCAGTGATTGTAATGCCTTCTGAGCATGCGACAACGCCAAAGGCAAGCACCAAAAGAAGTGCTTTTTCCAATATCTTATGAAGATAATTCAACATCATTACATTTTTCCGGACACAAAAATAACGAAAACACCCCACACATAAATCATAATCAGATAAATTCAATTGAGTACGACATATTGAAAAAGCTCTTTGGATGATTAAACGTATCGCTAAAGCGGTTCTCCAGAAGCAAGATTAACGGCGAAGGGTGCCTGTGGAAGAATGATTTGCACGCTACGAGCGCGATTAATAGTGAAAAACGCTTGTGGCGGACGTGTAAATCCTCCACGGGCGGTTATAATGGGGAAACACGCCTGGCGAGAATGGGAAGAGATGATAAAGGAAAGGATACAGAAATGGCCTGAAATCCTACTGGAATCCAGGCCTTGAATTGTTATAAACTATATTCCTGACTATTCAGCGGAATCGTCATCTCCGCCGTATTGAGAGATGTTGTCATCCGGAAGGGTGGTGTCGGCCGGAGCGTCAGCTGAAGATCCTGCAACATCCTCGTTCTCGGCGTCCTCCTCTCCCTCAAGCCACCTCTCAAGAGCCTCGGCATCATCGGTTTTCACCTTGATCTTCACAAGGTTGATGGAATCATCCGTCTCGACGGTAACAGCATAGAAACTGGTGCCGTCAGGTTTTGGATACTTGACAAGGTCAGGGAGATAGTCGCTGAAACCTCTTGGATATTTCTCATTGAACGCTGCGGCAAGCGCTTCGGACATATTCTCGTAGCTTACCACGTGTCTTTTCTTCTGATCTGGTGCCATACTCATATAAACCAAATAAAGATTGTTTATCGTTTTCGGGTGCAATATTAAGACATTTTTCCGAATTGAGAAGCAATCCGCGAACTATTTTCTGAAAAAAAATGATTTCTGCCTCTTCTTCTTCTCCGGATCACGCTCCACAAAGACCGGCTTCATCGTTCGAGGATCGATTCCGGTGTAGTACATCACGGATGAGGTGGTCATCGGAGTCGGTGTGAAATCCTGCACCTGATCCATATATATTCCTTTCAAAGCAGGATTTTTGGACAGGTTCTCCATATCCTTCATCGTGCAGCCTGGGTGCGAGGAGATGAAATATGGAACGATTCCGGTGCGCCGTCCGTTCTGGGCGCAGATCTTGTCGAACTCATAGCGCAATCTCTCAAAGAGCTTGAAAGACGGCTTGGCGATGTACTGGAGCACCTTGTCCTCGGTATGTTCCGGAGCCACCTTCATTCGGCCGGAAGTGTGGTCAAGAATCAAAGTCTTGAGGTAAGGCTTGGATGTCTCGTCCACAAAGCCTTTCTCATCGAGGAACAAATCGTAACGGATCCCGCTGCCGATGTAGGAATGGCGTATTCCCGGCACGGCATCGACCTTCCTGTACAACTCAAGCACCTGTTTGTGAGAGCGGTTCATATTCGGACACGGAGCCGGAAACAGACAGGATTTCCTGCGGCATTTGTCGCAAAGGTCCGGGTTCTTGCCACGCATCATATACATATTGGCCGTAGGGGCCCCGAGATCGGAGATATTCCCCGCAAAGCCTGGCATCCTGGCCAATTTCTTAACCTCAGCGACTATGGACTCCTGCGAACGGGACTGGATGAACTTACCCTGATGCGCGGCGATGGTGCAGAAATTACATCCTCCGAAGCACCCTCGGTGAGTGATGATGGAATCCTTGATCATGTCATAGGCCGGGATCCTCTTCCCCTTGTAGCGCGGATGCGGCAACTTGGTGAAAGGCAGGTCCCAGAACGAATCCATCTCCTCGGTCGTGGACGGTGAATATGGCGGATTGATCTGCACATAACCATTCCCGACAGGCTCGACGATCGTCGCCGGATGCATCATATTGGCGTGAGTCTCAATCAGATGAAAGTTCTCGGCGAACGCCTTCTTATCCTTCTTGCACTCCTCGAACGAATGAAGCACCAACGGCTCCTTGACCTTCCACTTTCCGCTCATAAGGAAAGCGATCTGCGGGATCCTATGGATTTCGTGAATATTCCTCTGCGCCTCAATGGCTCTCGTCAGTTCCAACATCGGCTTCTCCCCCATCCCGTAGCAAAGGTAGTCAGCCTTGCACCACTGCAATATGGACGGAACAAGTTCATCTTTCCAATAGTCATAATGGGTAAGCCGACGGAGCGAAGCCTCGACTCCCCCGATGATGACCGGAACATCGGGATAGAGTTTTTTTAATATGTTCGTATAGACACTGACCGCATAATCCGGCCTCTGTCCGGCCTTGCCTTCCGGCGTGTAGGCGTCGTCGTGACGGAGACGCTTGCCGGCAGTGTAATGGTTCACCATCGAATCCATAGCACCGGCGTTCACTCCGAAATAGAGCCTCGGAGCGCCTAACTTCTTAAAATCCCTGAGGTCATCCCTCCAGTTAGGCTGCGGAACGACAGCGACCCGGTAGCCGAAATGCTGAAGCCAGCGGGCTATGCAGGCCGTGCCGAAAGAAGGGTGGTCCACAAAGGCATCACCCGTGAAAAGGATGATGTCGATGTAGTCCCACCCTAAGGCTTCAACCTCCTTTTTGGAGGTCGGGAACATATAATCCGTTTCGGACATCTGGATATTCCTACATTCTCTCAGGAAGTTCGATTCCAAGGATGCCCATCGCCTTGCGAAGGACAGCGGAAAGCGTGTCGATCAGCACCAGACGCATCTTGAGCACATCCTCGTTCTCCTCCTTGAGGATCGGCGTGTCGTGGTAGTACTGGTTGAACTCCTTGGCGAGGTCGTAGGCATAGTTGGCGATGACGGCCGGTGAATATGCCTGTGCGCCTTCGGCTATCTTGGCCGGGAAGGCGTTCAGCAACTTTATGAGTCTGATCTCCTTGGCACTGAGCTCGACCTTCGGCAGAGGAGAGGCGGCATATTCAATGCCCTTCTCCGCGGCCTTGCGCAGGATGGAGCGGATGCGGGCGTGGGTGTATTGGATGAACGGGCCGGTGTTGCCGTTGAAGTCGATGGACTCCTTCGGGTTGAAGAGCATCGTCTTCTTCGGATCCACCTTGATGATGAAGTACTTAAGGGCACCAAGACCTATCATGTGATAGAGCTTTGCTTTGTCCTCCTCGCTCATGTCGGCCAGCTTGCCGGACTCGTCGGAAGTGGCTCTCGCCTCCTCGTACATCTTCTGGATGAGGTCATCTGCATCCACAACGGTTCCCTCACGGGATTTCATCTTGCCCTCAGGCAGCTCGACCATTCCGTAGGAAAGATGGAATATGTTGTCGGACCATTCGAATCCCAACTTCTTGAGGATGAGCTTAAGTACCTGGAAATGATAGTTCTGCTCGTTGCCCACAACGTAGACGTGGGAGTCGAGATGGTACTCCGCGAAACGCCTTTCGGCTGTGCCGAGATCCTGCGTGATGTAGACGGAGGTGCCGTCGGAACGGATGAGAAGCTTCCTGTCCAGACCGTCAGCCGTGAGGTCGCACCACACGGAACCGTCCGGATCCTTGACGAACACTCCCATATTCAGACCCTTCTGTACCAACTCTTTGCCGAGAAGGTAGGTCTGGGACTCGTAGTAAACCTTGTCGAATGTGATTCCGAGAGCCTTGTAGGACTCGTCGAAGCCCTTGAGCACCCAGCCGTTCATCCTGGCCCACAGATCGCGGACCTCCTTGTCGCCGGCCTCCCATTTCTGGAGCATTTCGTGGGCCTCCCTAAGGCAAGGGGCCTCCTTCTTGGCGGTCTCCTCGTCCATTCCCCCGGCAATCAACTCCTCGACTTCCTTCTTGTAGATGTCGTTGAAAGCCACGTACATATCCCCGACAAGATGGTCGCCCTTAATCCCCGTGGACTCCGGAGTCGCGCCGTTGCCGACCTTCAGCCATGCAAGCATGGACTTGCAGATGTGCACTCCCCTGTCGTTGACAAGGGTGGTCTTGATCACGTTGTTGCCGCTGGCCTTCAGAAGCCTTGACACCGAGTCACCCAGAAGGTTGTTCCTGATGTGGCCGAGGTGCAGAGGCTTGTTGGTGTTCGGCGACGAGAACTCGACCATGATGTTCTTTCCGGTCTTCGGCAGGTCACCGAAGTCCTTGTCGGCCACGATCTCTCCGAAGAGTTCGTTCCAGAACAGGTTGGAGAACAACAGGTTGAGGAAACCTTTGACGCAGTTATATTCAGAGATTTCCGGCACGTTCGCCTTCAGCCATTCTCCGATGGCGTTGCCCGTGTTCTCCGGGGTGGAGTGCGACAGGCGCAGAAGCGGAAAGACGACGAGTGTGAAGTCTCCCGTGAATTCCTTTCTGGTCACGGAGACCTGAAGCGCCGACGGTTCGATGTCGGCGTTATAGAGTGCCTTGATGGCTTCTGAAGCCTTCGAGGCGATAAAAAGTTCCGGGGTCATTAGCCGAGATAGGTTTTAAGAAGTTTGCTTGCGGATGGTTTCTTGAGCTTGCGGATCGCCTTTTCCTTGATCTGGCGGACTCTCTCCCTTGTGAGGTCAAGCCTCTCGCCGATCTCCTCAAGGGTCATCTCCTGGCAGCCGATGCCGAAGAACGACTTGATGATCTCGCGCTCACGGGTCGTCAGGATCTGGAGTGACCTCTCGATCTCCGTGCTGAGGGACTCGTTCACAAGGCCTCTGTCGGCCATCGGCGAGTCATCGTTAGGAATCACATCCAGAAGGCTGTTGTCCTCACCCTCGACGAACGGAGCGTCCACGGACACGTGTCTTCCGGACACCCTGAGGGTGTCGGAGATCTTGTCCTGCGGGATGTCTATCATCTCGGAGAGTTCCTCATTGGAAGGGCTTCTCTCGTTCTTTTGCTCGAACTGTGAAAGAGCCTTGTTGATCTTGTTCAGGGAACCGACCTGGTTGAGCGGAAGCCTGACAATCCTGGACTGCTCGGCAAGAGCCTGAAGGATTGACTGGCGGATCCACCACACGGCGTATGAAATGAACTTGAAACCTCTGGTCTCGTCGAACTTCTCGGCAGCCTTGATCAGGCCGAGATTGCCCTCATTGATCAAATCCGGAAGGCTAAGACCTTGATTCTGGTACTGTTTCGCTACAGAAACAACGAATCTGAGATTGGCTCTCGTGAGCTTTTCAAGAGCTTTCTGGTCGCCCTTGCGGATCCTTTGGGAAAGCTCGACCTCCTCCTCCGGTGACACCAACTCCTCGCGGCCTATCTCCTGAAGGTACTTGTCCAGCGAGGCGCTCTCGCGGTTGGTGATTGACTTCGTAATCTTTAATTGCCTCATATCTACTTGTAATACACAATATTCCCTGACGGAAGGCTGTGATTCCTTTCCGCCAGGGAAAATCAGAATCTCAGCTTTCTATTCCTTGCTGAATCCGAAGAAGGCCTTTCTACCGTTGGCTGTCACGCCCTCGACGTAGACCGCCCTCTTGGCGGATTTGGCGATGTTCAAAACATCCTGAGGTGTGCCTACAGGCTGATCGTTGACATAGGTGATGATCATTCCCTCGGAAGCGCCGGCCTCAAGCATCTTGCCGGTCCCCACGGAAGTCACCTCAACACCTTTCTTCAGGCCGAACCTCTCAAGAGCCTCCTTGGAAGCCTCCTTAAGGGTCGTTCCGTAGAACGCGATCTCGCCGTCTCCGACCTCAGTACCGTTCTCGGTGCTGCTGCCCATCAGCGTGACTTCGAAATCCTTCTCATTCCCGTCACGGACAACCGTCACCTTGGCCTTGTCGCCAGGATGGAAGGAATTGACCTTCACCTGCACGGCGGAACCGTTCCTGACTGGCTTCCCGTCGATGGCGATGATCACATCACCTTCCTTAAGGCCGGCCTTGTGGGCGGAGCTGCCTTTCGCAACCTCTCTGATATATACGCCTTCCGGAGAAGAAAGTTTCATTTTTTTCAACATATCGTCAACAGAGTCGTATTTCAGCACCTTGGCGAGACCCTCGTTGAGATCCGACATCGCGATTCCGAGGACAGCCCTCTTGACGGAGCCGAAATCAATAAGGTCATCGACGATCTTCTTCACGATGTTCACCGGAACCGCGAAGGAATAGCCCGAATAAGCTCCTGTCTGTGAGACGATCGCGGTGTTGATGCCGACCAGCTCGCCTGTCTTGTTGACAAGGGCGCCACCGGAGTTGCCCGGATTCACAGCCGCGTCGGTCTGGATGAAGGACTCGATCTGGATGCCGTTGTTGTTCTCCCTCGGATCATGCGCCATGGAGCGTCCCTTGGCACTGACGATGCCGGCGGTGATGGTAGATCTGAGCTGGTAGCCCAGAGGACTGCCCACGGCCAGCACCCACTCTCCGAGCCTCAGCTGGTCGGAATCACCGAACGGAAGGGTCGGAAGTCCCTGGGCGTCAATCTTTATCAATGCGACATCGGTGGCCGGGTCTGTACCGATCACCTTAGCTTCGTAGGTCTTGTTGTTGTTCAGTGTCACCTGCACCTTGGTGGCGTTCGCGACAACGTGGTTGTTGGTCACGATGTAGCCGTCCGGACGGATGATCACACCAGAGCCGCTTCCCTGCTGCTCCCTTGTCTGAGGCTCGCCGTCCCCGAAGAAGAAGCGGAAGAACGGATCGGCCATCTGATACTTCTGCGTCACGGTCACCTCTACATAGACGACAGCGTCCACGGCGGCCTCCGCCGCATAGGTCAGGTCAGGATAGTCCGACTGTGCCAGATTGACAGTCCTTGTGACCGTCCCGTTCTCTGTCCTTGCCACTTTGTCTCCCTCATCCACGGTGGCCGCCTTAACGACACCGTAAGCCGCCAGCACGCTGAACAACACTGACAGCACCACTGTAATTAAACCTTTTTTCATTTCAGACATATTATTAAAACTTATTATTGTCAAAAACCGCCGAAAGGATCCAACCCCTTGCCTTTAACCCCGTTAAAGGTGGCCTGCCACCTTTTTCAGGACTTCCGGAACGGCGTTTCCGGAACCCAAGGCAAAAAATCAAATATGATGCCATAATATTAAGGAATATTAAGGGAATATTCGTATATTTGCCTTTTACAGAGGCCTCCCTTACGGAGTCCGCCACAACAAAGAATTTAAAAACTCTACGAATATGAAATTCAACGTATCAAGCACTGAGCTGCTGAAAGGATTGATGGACATCTCCAAGGCAATCCCCGCCAAGTCCGCGCTGCCGATTCTGGAAAATTTCCTCTTTGACCTCAAAGGCAACATCCTTGAGGTGACCGCATCGGACTCGGAACTCACGCTCAGAACAGAGATTGAAGTCGATACAACACAGGAGGAAGGCAAGATCGCCGTTCCCGCAAGGCACATGATCGATCTGCTCAAGGAACTCCCTGACCAGCCGGTCGCCATCAGCACGGCCAGCGACAGCTCCATCGAGTGCAAGTGGACGAGCGGTAACTCCGTGCTTCCTTTCTTCCCTGCCGAGGACTACCCTGAGATCAAGGGGACGGGCGACGACGCCGAGAAGATCGAGTTCCCGGCCGAGAGCCTCATCGAAGGCATCAACAGCACGATCTACGCCACGGCAGACGATGAGATCAGGCCTGCGATGAACGGTATATTCTTTGACTTCGGCCCCGAGTCCACCACCATGGTGGCCTCTGACTCGCACAAGCTGATCTGCTACACCGCGAAGGAGGTCAAGACTCCTGAGAAGTGTTCCTTCATCCTTCACAAGAAGCCGGCAGCCGTGCTGAAATCCATTCTCGGCAAGGATGACGGGACTGTTGAGATCGCATTCGACTCCAGCACGGTGCTGTTCACATTCGGCAGGACCACTATGGTGTGCAGGCTGATCGTGGGCAAGTACCCTAAGTACCGTGACGTGATCCCTCAGAACAACTCCAGCGTGCTGAAGATCGACAGAGCCCTGTTCCTGAACACCGTAAGGCGTGTGGCCGTCTGCGCCAACAAGGCCTCGAACCACATCAAGCTCGACCTCAAGCCGGGACAGATGGAGATCACGGCGCAGGATCTCGGTTTCGCCATCGCCGCCTACGAGAAGATCAGCTGCGACTACAACGGTGACGAGCTTTCCATCGGGTTCAAGTCCACATTCCTCACCGAGATCCTCGCGAACATGAGCTGCGAGACTGTGGTGATGAAGTTCGCCGACGCGCGCAGGGCCGCCCTTATCATTCCTTCCGAGGACGAGGAGGAAAGCGGCAAGATCTGCGGAATCCTGATGCCTATCATGGTCTAATCCACGTAATTGACAGGCTATGGAACTTTCTCTTGAGAGGCCTCTGCTTTTCTTCGACATCGAGAGCACGGGGCTAAGTATCGTGAATGACTGCATCGTGGAACTCAGCTTCGTCAAGGTGTTCCCTGACCATCACCACGAGGTCAAGACGTGGCGTGTGTGTCCGTGGGACTACACCCTCCGCAGGCAGCACCCCATCGATCCGGGCGCCAGCCAGGTGAACGGCATCAAGGACGAGGATGTGGCCGGCGAGAAGAAGTTCATCGAGATCGCTTCCGAGGTTGTGGAATGGCTGAAGGACAGCGACCTGGCCGGCTACAACTCCACGAAGTTCGACCTGCCGATGCTGGCCGAGGAGATCGAGAGGGTGAGGGCGTACTGCAAACGCAGGATCGAGGATCCGAAGAACACTCCGGAGAATAAGGCGAAGGCCCAGGCTACACTGGAGGCGACGGACATCGACCTTCACTCCAAGCAGATGATCGACGTGCAGACAATCTACCACTACATGGAGCCACGCAACCTCAAGGCCGCCTACCGGTTCTACTGCGGCGGCGAGGACTTCGAGAACGCACACTCGGCGGAGGCTGACACGATGGCGACCTACGAGGTGCTGAAAGGCCAGCTGGACATGTACCAGTCGCCGACGAAGTACCATGAGGTGACGCTGAAGAACGATGTGGAATTCCTCTCGGGAGTGGCCGGAAGACCCCGCACCGTGGACTACGCGGGAAGGCTGGTCCTCGGTAAGAACGACGAGCCTACGATCAGTTTCGGGAAGCACAAGGGCCGGACGGCCAGGGAGGTGTACGAGACCGAGCCGGCCTACTTCGCCTGGATCGACAACGGTGAGTTCACGATGGACACGAAACGGCAGTTCGCCCGCCTGAAGGAGCAGTTCGAAAAGGAGAAGAGAGAGGCGGCCAAGGCTCGTGAAGCCGAGATGAGCAAACCTCTTGAGGGTGAGGCGTTTGACAGCGCAATCGCCGGCCTTAAGGACAAATTCGGAGGCGGCAGGCTTTTCTAGGGTGTCCGGGCGCTTGTCGCAAGCACCGACAATGACCCGCCCCTTCTCGCCGACAACCAAGCGCGCAAGATTGATTCATGAATATAATCGTAAAGACATCGACCGGCAGGATCGTCGTGCGGCCGGACACGACATGGGAGAAGGACAATGAGGATTTCTACCCTCCTGAGTCCGTGGACGAGCTGACATATTCGCCGGTACTTTTCGCCCGCATCCTGAAGCCGGGTCGGAGCGTCGGCAGGAAATTCGCGTCAAGATACTACGACTCAGTTGGTTTCGGAGTCCTTCTCTACCCGGAAAATATGCTTGACGGCACCCCTGAAGGTTACGCCCAGGCCATCTGTCTGGATCACACATCCTTTCTGCCCACGCCGATGTTCCAGCCGCAAAGGCTGGAAGAAGATGGCCGATTCAGCCTATTCAGAAATGAAGTAGAGCTTTTCACTTTCGACCGCCCATCCTTGAATATGATCGAGGACGCTCTCGTGGAAGCAACCAGGCTGCTCTACATCCGCACCGGCGACCTCATCGCCGTAGAACTTGCACCCCGCAAGCCGCTGACAATCCGCCCCGATGTAAGCTCTCACATCACCGGCACTTTCGACAACAACGAAATCATTGATTTTCAGATTATTTTCTGAACGACGTTTCGTGATGGCAAGGGTTCAGTGAAGTGTCACCACAAACCCTCCGCGCTTCGCGCTCCGTCCCTCCCAGCCTATGGCTGGGTCCCTCCCGCTTATAGCCGCGGGTGGCTAAGGTTTGTGGTGACACTTCACTGAACCTGGATGGCTAAATAAAGCAATACAAAGCAAAATAAAGTATGTCATCGCATAGCAATATGATATAATTATGCATAAACTAACATAAACACGCAAGCCGCCGAAAAATCAAAAGTCAAATTTTGGTAACGTGCAAAATTTGACTTTTGCCTTTTTTCGGTGGCTGATTTCAGCGGTTATTTTTCGACGGCAAATTGATATTTATCGCTTCGACAAGCTCAGCGACCATTTATTTCATCAAGCGGCGGAAGCCTTTGGCGATGCGGTCAAGGCCTTGCTGGAGACGGGCACGAGGGCAGGCGATGTTGATGCGCATAAAGCCATCAAGGCCGTACATCACGCCGGAGTTGATCCAGACCTTCTCATTGAGCAAGAGGCTGTTCTCTATGTCGTTAGCGGACATATTCAAAGCGCTGACATCCACCCACACAAGGTAGGTTCCTTCCAGTTTGCTGACAGGGAACTCCGGAAGGTTCTCCTCAAAGAACGACAGCAACGCGCGGTAATTCCCGTAAAGATATTCATTAAGCTCCTTGAGCCACGGCTCACCCTCGTTGTAGGCGGCCTGAAGCGCAAGCACACCGAAAGGATTCACCTCACACAACTCGTTGATATTGATTACCCTGTCGATGATTTTCTTCCAGTCAGGATTGTTGGTGATGATGTTGGATATTCCCAAACCGGCGATGTTGAACGACTTGCTTGGAGAGTTCATCGTGACGGTATTGTCCTGGGCTACCTGTGAGATAGAAGCCATCGGAGTGAAGTGATAGCCAGGCATTTCCAGTTCGCAATGGATCTCGTCGCTTATGACGATCACACCGTTTCTGCGGCAGATGTCGGCTACCCTCTCAAGGTCCTCACGAGGCCAGACACGTCCGCAAGGGTTGTGAGGATTGCAGAACAGCAGCACCTTGGCCATCGGGTCGGCGGCACGTCTCTCAAGATCCTCGAAATCAATGTACCAAGTGGCCTGATCACCTTCCGTGTCGTAGATCAGTTTGTTGATTGAGAGCTCACAAAGATTGTTCTTCGCGGTGGAGAAGAAACAGTTGTACGCCGGACTCTGGATGATCATCTTCGGCAATTCACCGTGAGGGCCACGTCCACGGTTCGGCTTCTCGACCACCTCGCCGTCCACAATCTCGTACTGCGTCAAAGCCTTGACAACCACCGACATCGCCGGAACCACCCCTGCAATGTAGAGGTACCAATCCTTCTCCGTGTGCCACCCTCTGCGGCGCTCCCACCAGTTGACGGCAGCCTCGTAGTAGGAATCCGGTACGTGGGTGTAGCCGAAAATCTCTTGATCCACACGATCTTTCAGCACGTTCACGATCTCCGGAGCCACCTTGAAGTCCATATCCGCCACCCAAAGCGGAATCACATCCTCCGAAATCGGCCCGACCGGACTCTCCGCATCCCATTTGACGCAGTTCGTGCCGCGCCTTATCGTCATCTCGTCAAAGTTATATTTTCCCATAATATTACAAATTTTCAAATTTCATTTCCTGCCCTCACGATCATCTTGTCAGAAAAGCCAAGTCGGCATATTCATAAAATCCGGCATTATCCTGACATCTGCAAGTGATTTCCACCGAACAGACTTCGAAGATAGCAAAAAACAATTAAATTTGCGATGATATGAGATTCTACGAATATATTTTCTTGGCCACCGCGTTTGCCGCAAGTGTCTGCGGATGCGCGCGGAATGTCAGCGGAGACTTGCCGCAGGACGTTATCGAACCGCAATTTATGAATATAATCCCGGAAGCTGATGGGGGATATTCATTGGTCTCGATCTCGCCGTTTGACGGGAGCCGGGACACGATATCCATCAGCCAACCTCTTGGCAGATTGATAGTTACGAGCACTTCCCACATCGGTTTTCTGGATGCCGTCGGGGCGGACTCGGTGATTGTCGGGGTGTCGGGCGGTGAATATGTCTGCGACTCTTCAGTGACAGCCGGCCTAAGCAACGGAACGGTGGTGGACATCGGATATGACGCAAGCCCTGACTACGAGAAGATAATGGCCCTGAAGCCGGACCTGCTCCTGACATATTCAGTCTCCCCTGTGAAGTCGCAGTTCTTCTCGAAACTTGAGTCGCTGGGAATAAAGACTTTCATTGTCAATGAGCATCTTGAGCGACACCCTCTGGCCAGAGCCGCCTACATACGCCTTTTTGGAGCGTTGACAGGGAATATGGCCGCGGCTGACTCGGTGCTTAAGATCGTTTCGGAGAACTACATAAACTTACGTGATTCAGTTCAAAGTAATCTGAACAGAAATATTGAACTGGATTCCAAAGGAACGACTCACAAACAAAGAAAGATTCTGGTCAACATCCCGTACAAGGACCAATGGTTCATTCCCGGAAAGGAAAGTTATCTCACCACGCTGTTCAAGGATGCCGGCGGGGAGATTCTCGGAGCCAAATCCGGAAGCTCAGTCTCGGGCCAGATTTCGGTCGAGACGGCATATTCATTGGCAAAGGAAGCGGATCTTTGGATGAATGTCGGTTGGTGCCAGACTCTGGAACAACTCCTTTCCGTCAATCCCCTGTTCGACGACTTCTTGATGGATATTCAGGGAAATGCCTCGGCCAGAGGATACTCCAATGCCGAAGGATGCGCCACGAACTCCAGTGACACCTCCGCAAGCGTGGTCTGGAACGACAACAACCGCCTCAACCCCAAGGGTGGCAACGATTTCTGGGAAAGTGGTGTGGTACACCCCGACCTCCTTCTCCGCGACCTCATCGGAATATTCCGCGGCGAAGACAACCGTACTCCTATCTATTACAAATCAATCAAGTAGCCAAACGCATCCCGCCTTCAATAACATCTTCCTTTCTTAGGTGCGCAAATATATTCACACCCTGAACACCAAGAGGCATATTCCTGAATTATATTGCCAGAGTCTGTATTAGTCTTTCGAAGGCTTAGCCGTTTATCACAAGGTGAACATCTGGGAGGCGCGGGTGCGGGGAAGGGTCTGGAGGTTGGTGATTTCCTTTGCGGTGAGGTGACCGTCAAGGCGAATCGACCTAAGGGCATCGGCGGCGGAGTCGAAGGCGAGAGACGGTGTGTTGTTGTTCTCACTTAGATGGCAGAGAAAGATGTTCTTGAGGCCGGGATGCCAGAAACGGCGGATGGCCGAGGCGCACTCATCGTTGCTCAGGTGACCGTTGCCTTGACATATACGCATCTTGAGTTCGTGTGGGTAAGGGCCCCCGATCAGCATTCCGGAATCGTAGTTCGACTCGAAGACAACCGCGTCGGCCTTCCTGGCATATTCAATAGCCTCGTCAGTCACCCTGCCGGCATCGGTCATCAGGAAGAACCTTACCCCTGACCACTCGATGAAATAACCTACGGTCTGGGTCGCGTCGTGCGGCACCACAAAATGACTGACCAACGGGAGTTCCTCTTCCGGAATATCCCCACGCAGTCTAATCCTGACAGGACCTTCATCCGGAAGGACACAACGGTAATCCGAGATGTAGTCCCTTGTGAATGTGTGATGCGAAAGAGCCTCGTGCAGCACGGCGGTCGCATATACAGGCTTTTTCAGATGCTTGCAATACGAACCCAGCTGTCTGATGTGATCAAGATGATCATGTGTCACAAGCACTGCCTGAAAGGAATCCACACCTAAGCCGTGCTCCATCAGAGTCTTCTTCAAACGCCGCTGGCTGACTCCAGCGTCGATGAGAAGCCCCGATCTACCGTCGGAAAGGAAATAGCAATTGCCGCAGCTGCCGCTGGAAAGACTAAAAAACTTCAGCATCACTTCTTCTCCTCTTCGCAATATTTCGAGATCACGCTGTAGGCATCACCGACACCGAGCTCACCGGCCCTCGAAAGGTCGATGCAACCTTTCTCCTTGTCTTTCAGATAGATGAGTACAAGACCTCGGTTATAGTACGCGTCTCCCATATAAGGATAGACATTGATCGCCTTGGTGTAGCTGTCAACCGACTCCACGAACTTCGAGGACAGGCAGTAAAGATTGCCAAGGTTGAAATAGACGTACGGGATTCCAGGAAGGATCCTGTCAGCAGCCAGCATATCCTCGATGGCCTCCGAATAGTCATACGTCCGGCTCACCTGATCACGAACACGGGCTCTGGTGGTACCCTTGTCATCCATGGTCAAGGTCTGCACGTTGCTCTCGATGGATGAGATGAAATCGATCATCTCGGCGCGGAGCACACCCCTGTTCAAATAATAGAAAGCCTTGTAATATTCTGAATATTTTCCCTTGCTTTCGGAATTCACCGCGGCGTCGAACTGGTTCAAGGCTGAAGTGAATTGCTTTGACTGCACATCGTAGAGTCCTTTGATGAAAGCCCTGTCAGCATCTGTCAAGGACTTAGGATCCCCGGCGGCAAGATAGGAATCACCATAGAGCGACGCGTCGATTCCGTGCGCGAATTCAGGTTTGACAAGCGAGTCGGAATTGGAGACCGTCATCACGATCGGAGAGTCCGAGATGAACTTGTCGATCAGCGGGTTCTCGTAGCGGTGTCTCAGAGCGATGTTCTGGTTGTCACGCCGTGCCGCAAGGCTGAACTTGTAGAGTGATTTCAGACGGATATTGATGTCCCTGTTCTGAAGAAGTTCGTTGTCGAAATCCTTTTTGGCGAAATCCGCGTCCAACGCGATCAGGGAACTGTACTTCTTGGTCGTGTCGGCGAACGACCCCTCGTCCGCGGCATTCTTCGCGCGGTACTCCTGAACTTTCTTCTGAGCCGTGTCGTAATCCTGCTTCGAGGACTTTGTACGGCCGAGCATATTCTTCACATACGAGCGGTTCAGATAGGCCTTGGCGAAGTCAGGGTACAGTTCGATGGCCTTGTCATAGTCGTCAAGGGCATCCATCCAGCGTCCCATCCGGACAAAGTACGAGGCACGGTTGTAGTACGCGAGCACGTTCTCCGGATTGATGTTGATGACGTGGTCCATATCCGCGAGCGCATCCTCCATATTTCCGACCTGCGCGTTGATAAGGCTTCGGTTGTAAAGGGTAAGCGCGTTGCCCGGCTCATCCCTCAAAACTCTGTTCAGGTCGCTCATCGCGGCGTTGTAGTTGTTCTGGTCGTAGTACATCAACGCCCTGTTGAAATAGGCGAAAGTGTTGGTCGTGTCCAGGCCGATCGCCTTGTCCATGTCGGCTATCGCATCATTGTAGTCTTTCCTCAAGGCATAGACGCGTCCACGACGGATATATCCTTCCGGATCGAAGCGATCCAGCCTGATGGCTCTGTTGTAGTCCTCCAAAGCCTTTGTCGTGTCATTGAGGAAAAGATAGGAGGCTCCCCTGTTCAGATATGCGGACGGATCTTTCGGCTCCTTTCTGATATAGCGGTCAAAATCGGCCACAGCCTTGTCGAACTGCTGGGCAAGAAAATATGTCACTCCCCTGCTGAAATACAATCCGTCAAGCCCGGGCCTTAGTTCCATTGCCCTTTCCAGATCTTTCAAGGCCTCGTCGTACTTCCCGAAACGGCTGAGGGTTATGGCTCTGAAATGGTAGCCGTTGGTGAACACTGGATTGAGCCTTACTGAAGTGTTGAAATCAGCCTGCGCGCCACGAAGGTCACCAAGGTTGTATTTCGCGATGCCTCTGTAGAAAAAAGTCCAGCAGTCTGTCGTGTCCAGACGCGCAAGGATGTTGAAATGGCTGATTGCCTCAGAATATTTTCCGTCCGCAAGAGCCGCGCGACCTCTGAAATTAAACACGTCCTTATCGTACTGCGCGTTGGAGACCAAAGCGAGGCACAACAGGAAAAATAGAGTCAGCGCGAATCTTTTCATATAAATATATTTCACTTTAATCCTTAAAATTCCTAATTTTGTCGTTTGCAAAGATAAACATTTATCGTGCCTTGAAGACGCTTTTAAGTAAAATTTTCGCATTGATTCTCCTCACGGTCACCGCCGGGGAGCTTTTCGCGCAGCAATCGGAGGTCAAGATGGTGCCCTCTGGACGCAACGCCGAGAAAGTCATCAACTCAGACAACCTCAGGATGCAGGTTGAATTCCTCACGGACACCACATTCAAAGGCAGGGCGACAGGCTCACGCGGAGCCGCCGAGGTGGCCCTTTGGATTTCCAGACGCTACGAGAACGCCGGGCTCATGCCGTTTGACGGCAGTTGGAGCCGATCGTTCAAAGTCGGGGATGCCGTGGGACGTAACATTCTCGGTTTCCTGCCTGGAAAGAGAGAGGCATCCAAAGAAATGTACGTCATCATCGCCGCCCATTATGACAGTCATGGGATCATCGACGGAAATCTCTACCCAGGTGCTGACAACAACGCGTCCGGGGTTGTGGCCATGCTCAGCGTGGCGGACATGTTCCGCAAGATGAAAGATCTTGGACGTTCATACGGAAAGAATATAATCTTCGTGGCGACCGACGCGAAGGAAAAGAACTCTGCCGGTGCGGAGGCCCTGATGGACGACATCAGGAACGGCAGACTGAAAGATCCTGTGGACGGCGAGACGATCACGATGGACAGGATTCGCTCCACCGTTGTGCTCGACATTCTCGGAAGCACCCTTGAGCCTATCCACAAGGACAGAAAGGATTTCCTGATCATGCTCAGTGACGGGCAATATACTTTTGACCTCACAAGGGCGAACGAAGGACAGGGAATGGGGCTTGACATATCAACCAACTACTACGGCAGCAAGAGTTTCACCGAGATGTTCCACAGCCGGTTCGGCGACCAGAAGATATTCGTCCAGAACGGTCTGGTCTGCGCCGTGTTCACCTCTGGCATCACGATGCTGACCAACAAGGTCACTGACACCGCCGACACCCTCGACTACGAAGTTTTACGCAAAAGAATATTCCTGATCTTCCACTGGTTGGAAAAAATACTCTGACAATGAAAGAATTCTGGTCAATGATAAAGCGCTATGTCGCGCCTTTCAAGAAATATCTCGCCGGCTCGATAGTTCTGAATATCCTGTCGGCGGTGTTCAACATCTTCTCGTTCGCGATCATCGTGCCGATCCTGCGCATCCTGTTCAAGATCAACGAGACGGTATATTCATTCACCCCGTGGAACGAGGTTTGGAATATGCCGTTCAAGGATCTCGGGGACGCGTTTATGGCGAACGTCTATTGGATGCTGGAGCAGCAGATCTCCGCGCTCGGAGCGTCAACCGTGCTGCTGTTCCTGTGCATATTCCTGGTTGTGATGACCGCGCTGAAGACCGCCTGCTACTTCGGCTCATCCGCTGTGATGGTTCCGATCAGGACCGGAGTGGTGAAGAACATCAGGATGGACATCTACAACAAGATCCTCGCCCTTCCGCTCGGCTTCTTCTCGGAGGAGAAGAAAGGCGACATCATCGCCAGGATGAGCGGTGACGTGCAGGAGGTCGAGAACTCCATCACCGGCTCCATCGAGATGCTGATCAAGAACCCGATTCTCATCCTTTTTTATTTCGTCGCCCTTCTTGTCATCAGTTGGCAGATGACAGCGTTCACGATCCTGTTCGCCCCGCTGATGATGTGGGTGATGGGAGTCGTGGGAAAGAACCTGAAGAGGAAATCGCTTGAGGTACAGCAACTTTGGAGCGATGTGATGGCGCAGGTGGAGGAGACTCTCGGAGGACTCCGCATCATCAAGGCGTTCATCGCCGAGAAGAAGATGTCCGACAGGTTCGACAACGTCACCGAGGCGATGAGGAGAAAGAACAACCGGGTGACCATCCGCCAGTCCCTCGCCCACCCGATGAGCGAGTTCCTCGGCACCGTGCTTATTATGATCGTGCTGTGGTTCGGAGGAGCGTTGATCCTCGGAGGAAAATCGACAATCGACGCGCCTATATTCATTTATTATATGGTGATCCTCTACAGCATCATCAACCCTATCAAGGATTTTGCGAAGGCTGGATACGCCATCCCTAAGGGTATGGCCTCGATGGAGAGGATCAACAAGATTCTGGACGCGGAGAACGACATCATCGAGCCGAAGGAGCCGAAAGCCTTGGACGGATTCAACGGGAAACTTTCGTTCGAGCACGTTAACTTCCGCTATCCGGACGGGCACAGGATGATTCTGGATGATGTGAATCTGGATATTCCTAAAGGCAAGACAATAGCGATCGTGGGTGCCTCCGGTGCGGGAAAATCCACCTTGGTGGACCTCATTCCGAGATTCTATGACCCGACCGGCGGAGCCATCACGATTGACGGGACGGACATCAGGGACATCAGGATCGCGGATCTTAGAAGCCTCATCGGTAACGTCAATCAGGAATCGATTCTGTTCAACGACACGATTTTCAACAACATAGCCTTCGGTGTCGAGAACGCCACGATGGAAAGCGTGATCGAGGCGGCGAAGATCGCCAACGCCCACGACTTCATTATGGAGAAGGAAGGCGGCTACGATTTCAACATCGGAGACCGCGGCATCAAACTGTCCGGCGGCCAGAGGCAGAGAATCAGCATCGCAAGGGCAATCCTCAAGAACCCGCCTATCCTGATCCTGGACGAGGCAACTGCATCGCTTGACACTGAGTCTGAGAAGATTGTGCAGGAGGCTCTTGACAGACTGATGTCAACCAGAACCACAATAGCCATCGCCCACAGGCTCTCGACCATCCGAAACGCGGACGAGATCATCGTTATGGACGAAGGTCGGATCGTGGAGCGTGGCAGACACGAGGACTTGCTGGCGCTGAACGGATATTATAGGAAACTCAATGATATGCAGGCACTTTAATGCCTCGCAGGAATATTAATAATACACCGCGATGAAAAATGTTGTCAGACAGATAAGGGTCCCGCTGATTGAAGGACTTGAGATGATGAATATGCAGGAACTGGATCTTGCGATGGAGAAAGGTGCGTCAAAGTTCGCCGTCTGCGAGCAGAACTGGCCCAAGGACGCCCCGTACGCTCCGGATTGCAACGGTTCCATAGCCCGCACAAAGACCCATCTTGCGGTTATGTTCCACGTGAGGGGGCTTGACCTCAGGGCAACCGCGATGGAGGACAACGGAAACAGTTGGGAGGACAGCTGCTGCGAGTTCTTCGTCACGGATCCGTACGACGGGACATACTACAATTTCGAGATGACCTGTGTCGGCTCGCTGCTTGCGTCCAAGAGGACGAGCAGGATCAACAAGACACTCATCCGGCCGGAACTCTTGGCAAGTGTCATAAGGCATAGTTCCCTGGAGCGCAAGCCTGTCACGATCAACGACAGGATATTCAGCTGGACGGTTGCTATGCTGATCCCGTTCGAGCTGATAGGAATCGACAGGGACAACCTTCCGGTCAGCCTGCGGGGGAATTTCTACAAATGCGGAGACCTTACCGCTCATCCGCACTTCCTCAGCTGGAACCCGATCAAGACCCCGAAACCCGACTTTCACAGACCCGAATTCTTCGGAGAACTGATTCTGAAATAAATCTATGAATATGAGAAAACAACGGATTCTGGCTATACTGCTGTTCATCCTGTACCTCTGCGCCGTGGCGTACTGCTGCTTCGGTCATTTCAAAGACTTACCGCAGATCGGACAGGACAGTCTGTGGGGAATCCCGATGGACAAGGTTGTCCATTTCATAATGTTCTTCCCGTTCCCGATCCTTTGCTATGCGGCGTTCCGCCCTAAAAGCGAGAAAGGATGGAGGATAGCCCTGGCCGTGGCCATCATTTTTGCCATAGGTTGCGCCGTGGCGGCCGGAACGGAGATCGGACAGTCTTTCACCACCTACAGAAGCGGGGATCCGATGGATTTTCTGGCGGATTTCACCGCACTCGCCAGCACGTCGGTGATCACGTTGCTGGCCGAATTGCTGATATTCAAGAACAAACGATAGTATGATCAAACGATTAATAACCCTATTCGCTGTCGCCGGGGCATTTTCCACAGGCCTTGCGGCGCAGTCTGTAAAGGAATTCAAGGATGCGGTTGACTCACTCCAGACCCTTGTTGTCGAAAGGACAGGTGTGTCATCGCAGGTCAAGGCCAACAAGGTCGTCAGACGAGGCTATGATCTTGACTTTTATTTCACACCGGCTATGGGGGATTTCCCTTGGCGGTCAAAGGACGTGAAGTGGCTCAGGAAGACACTCACGGACCTGATGCCGGAATCCTGTTCCAAGTACGGGATCGGGAATCTGTTCGTGGGCAAGAACAGGCTGGAATCATACGTTGTGCCGCAGGTCGGCAATGACGGGAAATCCATTAACAACAAATTCAGGACAAAGGACTTACGTAACACCCATCCGTTTGTCACCAAAATGGACGAGGAAGACTTTCCCAAAGGTCTGGCAGGACGTAACATAGCCCTCTGGCAGAGCCACGGCCGCTATTTCGAGGAGAAGACCGACCGTTGGGAATGGCAGCGCGCGCCGATGTTCCAGACCGTCGAGGATATGTACACCCAAAGCTATGTGCTTCCGTTCCTGATTCCGATGCTGGAGAACGCCGGAGCCTACGTTATGACTCCTCGCGAGAGGGATCCGCAGACCAACGAGGTCATCTCAGACAACGATCCAGCTTTCGAGGATGGACGTGGAGAGGGTGTCAGAATCGAGGGAAGATATTCAGAGACAGGAACTTGGTCGGACGCTGGAATTGGATTCGCGGATGCCAGGGCGACATATTCATTGCTGGAGAATCCGTTTCAGATGGGAACGGCCCGCCAAGCGGAATGCCGTGAGAACCATAGGGGAAAGGCGGCCGAGGCACGCTGGACCCCTGAGATTCCGGAACGCGGGGAATATTCAGTCTATATTTCCTATAAGAGTCTGCCGCACAGCACTCCTTGCGCCCACTACACAGTCAGGCATCTGGGCGGCGAGAGTGAGTTCATCGTCAACCAGAAGATGGGCGGCGGCACCTGGATCTACATTGGCACATTCGAGTTCGACAAAGGTTCAGAAGGTTGCGTGATCCTTGACAACAGCGTCCCGAAAGGCTACAACGTCACCCGCAACGCTGTGATCACAGCGGACGCAGTGCGTTTCGGCGGCGGAATGGGCAAGATCGCAAGAGGCCTCAAAGACCAGCCGGTCAATGAATATACCACCTCAGGGATGCCGTCCTTCACTGAAGGAGCACTCTACTGGATGCAATGGGCCGGGGCCGATTCCACAATCCTGAGCAAATACGACAATGACTACACGTCCGACTACGGCAACCGTGGCGCGTGGGTCGGCTGGATGTCCGGTGGTTCAAGGACAAATCCAAAGGCCGAAGGACTGAATATTCCGATAGACCTTTCGTTCGCGTTCCACACGGACGCCGGTACGACTCCGAATGACTCGATCATCGGCACGCTGTCCATATACACCTTGCTGTGCGACGGCAGCGACAAGTTCGCCAACGGAGAGGACAGGCTTCAGCAGAGGATGTACGCTGACTTTGTCCAGACAGAGATCGTGAACGACATCCGCAAGGAATTCAATCCGGAATGGAGCAGAAGGGGCTTGTGGGACCGATCCTACAGCGAATCCCGCACGGCGACAGTTCCTGCGATGCTGCTCGAATTACTGTCTCACCAGAATTTCGCGGATATGAAATTCGGACTTGATCCGTCTTTCCGCTTCACTGTCAGCCGCGCGGTCTATAAAGGAATGCTTAAATACCTGAGCGCCCGCTATGGTTGCGAATATGCAGTGCAGCCGCTTCCGGTCAACTCTTTCGCTACTTCATTCACTGGTTCCAAATCCGTGAGGCTCAGCTGGAAAGCCACCGTGGACTCGCTTGAGGCAACCGCCGTCCCTACCGGATATATTCTTCAGACAAGGATTGACGACGGGGCCTTTGACAACGGCCGTGTGCTGGATGGATGCAAAGTCTCAGGAAACGAGATCTCAACCAAGGTCTCCATCGTCCCTGGGCACATCTACAGCTATCGTGTGACCGCATTCAACAAGGGTGGGAAAAGCTTCCCTTCCGAGACCCTCAGCGTCGGCATCCCGGAATCAGGCAACGGCAAAAACGTCCTGGTGGTCAACAACTTCACCAGAGTCTCCGCTCCGGCGTGGTTCGACACCAATGAATATGCCGGATTCGACGCGAGCCTCGATGCCGGTGTCCCATACGTAAAAGAAATCAATTTCATCGGCCCTCAGTACCAGTTCCGCCGCGAGCTGCCTTGGCTGGACGATGACAATCCGGGATTCGGAGCGGCCTGGACCAATGAGGCCGGAAAGGTCTTCGCCGGGAACACGTTCGACTACTGCGGAATCCACGGCAAGGCTCTCATGGCGGCCGGATATGCTTTCCACTCTTCGAGTGTGGCGGCGTTCTCCGCCGACAGGACCTTGGCTAAAAACGATGTGGCCTTGGATCTCATCTGCGGAAAACAGATCACTACCGTTGTCGGCACTGGCAAGGTGCCGGACAGGTTCCAGGTGTTCCCTACTGGCCTACAACAAGCCATCAGACGCTACACTGAGGATGGCGGGAACGTGCTCGTCTCCGGAGCGAACATCGGCACGGATGTCTGGGACGGGATCTACCCAGTGCACAAGGACAGCTTATACACGTCTTCAACAAAGGAATTTGTGGAGAAGACGCTTGGCTACAGATGGATGACAAACTACGCCAGCCGCAACGCCACTGTCAAGGTTAAGAAGAACGGCCCAATCAGTCTGAGCGTGCCGGAATTCCAATTCCACAAGGAGCGCAACCCGTTCATCTACTGCGTGGAGACCCCTGACGGAATCGTGCCATCATCTGATAAGTCGAAATCATTCCTTCGCTACTCAGACACGAACATCTCGGCCGGAACCTGCTTTGAGGGGAATGGTTACAGGACCGTCTGCATCGGCTTCCCTATCGAGGTCATCAGCGGGGAGGCCGCTATTGAACCACTGATTAAGGACATAATGAAATTTCTTGACAAATAACCAGTTATGACTACAAGAGAATCCGAACTCATCGAACTCCTGCACAAGGAAGTCAAGCCAGCCTTGGGCTGCACCGAACCGATCGCCGTCGCGCTGGCCGCCGCCAAAGCCACGGAAACCTTGAAAACAGAAGTCCCCGTACTCTCTGAATATGAAGTTGACGTGGAGGTCAGCGGAAATATTCTCAAGAACGGAATGGGAGTCGGAATCCCCGGGACCGGGATGGTCGGGCTTTACATCGCCTCCGCCCTCGGAGCGGTCTGCGGGAAAAGCGAGTATGGTCTTGAGGTGCTTAAGGACCTGACCGACAAGGATGTGGATACAGCGAAAGGATTGGTGGACGCAGGCAAGGTACGGATCAAGGTCGCTGAGAGTCCAAAGATCCTTTACGTCAAGGTCACGGTTAGTTCAGCCGGCCACAAGTCCTGGACTGTCATTGAGGACGACCACGACAGGATTGTCGAGACAGGACTCGACTCCTCTGTCTCCGATTTCAGGAAAGGCGGGGACGGGGAGACAACACCGGTGAAATGCACGCTGGACTACAACCTGACTGTCAAGGAAATATATTCATTCGCCCAAAGCGCCACATTCGAGGACATCAAGTTCATTCTTGCGGACAGAGACTTGAACCTTGCGCTCGCGCTGGAAGGTTTGAGCGGAGACTATGGTCTCAACGTCGGCAAGGCCATCAGGGAGAACCAACAGGAGGTTTTCGGGGATGATTTCATCAGCTTTGCGATGGGGATGACCGCCGCGGCCTCGGATGCCAGGATGGCAGGATGCAAGCTTCCGGCGATGAGCAATTCCGGCAGCGGCAACCAAGGGATCACGGTGAGTATGCCCGTGATCGCTTACGCCTTGAAATACGACGTAGATGACGAGCGGCTGGCCAGGGCGCTCATCCTCGGCAATTTGGTCGCCATTCACATTAAAGGATATCTTGGAAAGTTGTCAGCCCTGTGCGGCTGCGTGATTGCTTCGACCGGATCAGCCTGCGGAATCGTGTTCCTCCGCGGAGGAAGCTACGACCAAGTCTGCTCGGCGATCAAGAATATGATCGGAAACATCACCGGTATGGTCTGTGACGGTGCCAAGGTCGGATGTGCGATGAAAGTGGCCTCCGGAGTGGCCTGCGCCGTCCAGTCCTGTGTCTTGGCCCTGAGGGGGACCTGCATCAAGGAGACCGACGGCATCATCGACAAAGACATCGAGAAGACAATCCGGAATCTCGGCCGTATCGGCTCCGCCGGTATGCAGTCCACCGATCACCTCATCCAGCAGATAATGCTCTGCAAAGAGTAGTTTAAGTCCAAATCAAGCAGCGGGGCTACGTATAACATAATCCCGCCGCCCGAAAACCTTGCATCAATCTTCAGAAAATATTTTCCTAATATTCACTCACAGATCGGCTTGTCCGGTAAAAGCTCTACATACCGGACAAGTTGCCCGAATCGTGCACTTCGTCCGGCAAAACCACTATTCCACCGGATGAGCTGAACGAATATTGAAATGTGAATATTAGAAACTATCCTTTTTCATTTCCTGCTCTCTTAATTTATTATATAGCCATCGTCCTATAACATCTGTTGAGAACGTTTTTTCGTGAACTATAGGGATTGTTGAAAGTCGAACCTTCTGGACACCATATTCAAAAAATGGTATCTGATATTTCTCAATTCTAAATTGAGCCATAACCTTCAATTCCGTAACGGGAACAACTAAATTATTAAGAACGACACCGATACTTTCGCTCTGAGAAGATAAGGATGTCCCAGACAAATCTAGAATATCGCCATTAAAATTCTTCAGTTTCATAATTGGATTATCCGCAAAAATTAATCTATCTGAGGTGACAGTTGCAATAATGAATAATTCTTCATTTTGTCGGATAACAGAATAATTCACACTACATCCTTCCGCAGCCAATGGCCGATGCGAATATCCAACTTTTGAAGCACTTGAGCAAGATACCGCGATGAAAGTTAATGCACTTAATACTGCTAATAATATTTTTCTCATAGTAAAATGATTAACAAATCTATATCATAAGGTAATATAACAGAACTTACTTCAACTAATCCCATTTAGCATTTCAGCAAAAAAATACTATATGTCATATTCTTTCGGACGTATTCTCTCCACTTTAGTTATAGAAACATCAGACATTGATATTGATTCACGAACATCTTTCATTAATTTAGCATCTATTCTATAATAATTGCAGCCTAAAGCGAATTTGGGCTCGGGACTTCTTGGTGTAGATAATTTCTTATACAATTTACATATAAAGTCTCCTGTCAAATAGTTATGTGCCATATACTTGCATATAGAGCAAGATTCAACTTTGAACCCAAAATCAATGGCTTTAGCTAAGCCGTAATAATACGGAGTATAATAGTCATACCCTACTGTACATCCATATACAATGTTCAATTCTAATAATGTCTTTTTATAAGACTTAAATTCAGCGTCTCTGCAAGACAATTGGTCTACGTATACAGAATAATTGTCGAATAAATAGAACCTATTAACGGAATATAGATCCAAAGATTTTGTGTTTTTTGAATTTCTATCAAAACCATAAAACATAATAGTTGGAGATAATCCATCATTAGAAGATTCCGAAATAGAAGGTTCCATTAATCTGGCGATATCCTCCTCATCATTAATTTCTATTTCAATAATCTTTAAGCCAGAATGTATCTTCTTTTCGGCACACCTATGTGATGCTTTAATTTCTATCAACACAGGAACCGAAATCCTTTCGGTAGAATCACAAAGCAATATATCAGCAATAAAGCCTTGAACAGGAGACTCAATAAGGCATTGGTTATAATACTTTTTCAGATCAAATGTCGCAACATCTTTATCCTTACATATTTTTCGCACAGAGCACGTCCCGCTCTTATCACATTCAAAGGATTGGCAATAAGATATTTTAAATTCTTCACTAGAATCAAACTTTCTCTTGATAGTTTGTTTTGCAAGCTTATGTAAATAAGTTTCACTACCACAATATTCTTGTGATACTTTATGGGCAAAGTGATGAGCATTGATTTTACCTAAACGAGGTATCATTTCAGCTCCACAACCAACGCAATAGTAAGAATGCTTTGATCGTTCAATAGAAGACACATCGTTAATATTTATGACCTGCTTACTTTCATCATACGCATAGTGATATTTGATTAGTGCCATCTCTGCCATATACTTAAATTAAACAAATATAAGCATATATGTCATATATTCATCAATTGTGATGCAAGAAAAAAATTCAATAATACCATATGCTTTATCATTCGGATGCATAAAGAAAAATATTTCTGTTTTTTAAGACGAATTTTCTGTTTCTTTTCAATTTTTACGTTTAGTGTGCCGATATTGCAGACGTGTCTCTGAACGGTTCGGAGACGAATGTATTTAACTTCAACATATCAAACTATGAAAGATTCAGACAAACTATGCGTTGTTAATGACACGGCTGCTGAGACAACAGCTGTTGATGGCAGCAAGGGAAGCGGCACAGACTTAAGCGCCGAGGAGATGTTCAGGATGAGGTATGTCCTTTGTCGTGAGCTGATGGAAGAAAAAGATCGGTACAGGAACCTTCCTGAGGTGGAGAAGGATGCAATCGCACAGCGGCTCTCACAATCACAATACCTCAATCTCACCAGTGATTGGGCTTTCAAACACCTGTTCTACAATCACAAAGATCTGTTGGTTCTGCTGCTTAATGACATTCTTGACGAGACTATAACCAACGTTGAGTTTCGCGAGTCTGAGCTAACGAAAGTGTTTGAGAACGACAAGACTGTTGTATTCGATCTGTGGTGCAGGACAAGCGATGACAGAGAACTGATTGTTGAAATGCAGAAGACATATAGAAAGGATCAGCGGGATCGTCTGTTCTACTATGGGGCTTCATTGATCCGCAATCAGTTGAAATCAGGGGGTAAGACGTATCACGTTAACCCGGTCAAGATCATTTGCATAATGAACTATGAGGAACCTCATACAACGGTACCGGATGGCAAGATCATATTCCAATATCGCACAACAGAAGTTGAGACCGGAGAATTATATGGGAATCAAATGTCAATCTATTTCTTTGAACTTCCAAGAGTTATGCGACTTACGAAAAATTTTGAAAGTCCGGTGGCAGGATGGTGCGGAATATTCAGAAATATAACTAACTTTGTCACATTGAGAAACGGAGACTACGGTCATTTCCAACGAGTTGTGGAGGCGATGACTATCCGCTCACTCAGCGAACAGGAAATTAAAGAATATTTCAGCGATATGATGACTCTTGAAGATATGGAGCCTTACATCGAAGGCGGACACGAACTTGGCTACCGTAAAGGTCTGGCCGAAGGGCTTGAGAAAGGCGAGAAAGAAAAAGTCGCATTTATCAAAGGTTTGCATAAGGCCGGAGTTTCAGCGGAAGTCATCGCATCCGCCGCCGGACAGAGTATTGAATATATTCAGAAAATACTTGAAGTAAGCGAGTAACGAAATACCAATACCAGTCACAATAAAGAACCTTTGGGCACAGAAGACATATTCTGTTATCCCAAAGGTTTGAAGTTTTTACTGGTGATAACGCCGCATCACAAGAAAAAAGCATCCACTTTCCAAAATAGGATAATGTCTCTTAATTCACCACAATCTCGTCGATGAAGATGAAGGCGTGGTTGCGGTTCTTGGTTATGTCGTCACGTACGGCTTTGTACTTTATGTAGCGGGCTTTGGCGGTGACGGTAGTGCCTAAGGTGTGCAGGAGAGCGCAGGAATCATTGTCCGGGATCTCCAACAGGCAGACGACAGGATCGCTGAAATTGACGCCGTCCTCCGAGAATGAGACCTCGGTCCTTACCGGGAATCCGACCTCGGCGGAAGTGTGCGAAAGGAACGTGGCCCCTACATAATGAATATCCTTGACCGATCCGAGGTCTATCGTGACATCGACATCACAAAGGAAGCCTTGCCAACGGTTGTCCTTGTAGAACCAGCCGCCAAGGTTCCCGTCCACAAGGGCGTTGTCTCCTCCGGCTGGATAGCCATTGGAATATTTCCGGCCGTTATAGGTGATCTTCACACCGGCCGCAAGATGGTCAAGAGGTTTCAGAGACTCCGGTCTCGGACCGATCTCGTTCCTCAAATCAAATGCGTTGTAACCTTTTGAGCGAAGGCTCTCCGCAAGCCTCACGGCATTCTCCCTGAAACGAGGATAGTCCTTGCTTCCGGCCGGACTCCAGCCGATCTCCGCGATGGCGAACGCACGGGGATACAGCAGGTACTCCATATACTCCCCTGTCGGAACGAACTCAGACCAGAGATTGGCCTGAAGACCGAGAAGATGCCTGACATATTCATCAGCTATTCCACCGGTCGGCTCGAACGAATAGACCTGCTCCAAAGGACGGTAGCCGCTGAACGACTTTGGCTGGGAGAACGGAGCGTCCTGGCTGGAATCGAAGTAGCAGTAGTCTCCCGGAGACATAATCACATCGTGGCCCATACTTGCCGCCGTTATGCCTCCTTGCGTGCCTCTCCAGGACATCACAGCCGCGCCTTCCGCCAGACCTCCGTCCAGGATCTCGTCCCAACCGATGGCGTGACGGCCTCTTGACTCCAGAAATCTTGTGATTCGGTTCACGAGATAGCTTTGCAGTTCATCCACATCCTTAAGATGTTCGGTTTCCATACGGTGGCGGCAGTCCGGACACTCTTTCCATCCGCTCTTCGAAGCCTCATCGCCCCCTATGTGGACATATTCATAAGGGAACATCTCTATCACTTCATCAAGAATCCTCTCGAACATCTCGAAGGTCTTGTCCTTGCCAGGGCAAAGGTCGCCGGAAATCCGCCGCCCGCCGTCATGGCGAAGGCAGGCCAGTTCCGGATATGCGGCCAGCACCTCACCGGAATGCCCGGGAAGTTCTATCTCCGGAATGATGTCAATATGCCTTGCGGCGGCATATTCAACAATCTCCTTCACATCGGCTTTGGTCAGATAGCCTCCGGATGCGAGCGGAGAGCCTTCCTCTGAATATTGCCTCCCCAGTTCCCTCCATTCCTCGAAGTTCCTTCCTACCCTCCAGGCCGCCTTGCGGGTCAATTCAGGGTATGCGTCGATCTGGATCCTCCACCCCGCATCATCGGTCAGATGCAGATGCAAGGTGCTCATCTTGACCGCGGCCATAGCGTCCAACTGCTTCAGGATAAAATCCTTGTCCCGAAAGTTCCTGGAGATGTCCAGCATAAGTCCCCTGTGGCGGAACCGTGGATAGTCCAGAATGACGCATCGCGTCAAGATGGAATCCTTATCCATCATCATCCCAAGGCTTGTCTTCGCGCGATAAACACCAGCTTCGGAAACGGCGAAAATATCTATGCCCTTCTTTCCTACAGCCAGCTTATAAGCCTCATTCCTGGCAAACTCCGGAATATTCAATGAATTGATTTCCTTGAGGAAACGCTTGTCGCCAAGATGGACACGCACGTCACTGCCATCCACCTTTGGGAAATATTCCTCCATGAATATCTCGTACTTGACCGGAACCGGAATGATGTCCTGTGGCCCCGAAGCGGCGAATGCCGACGGCACGATGGCCATCAGCGTCGCAAGCACTATAAGTTTCTTTTTCATAAGCTGGTTGATGTAAGTAGAACTACTTGTCAATCAAGACACTTTTAATTTCCTTGAATATGTCCGTGTTGTCCATCACGCCGCCGAACCTCCAGGCGGAAGCGCCATAGGAATAAAGGATAACCGGGGACGCGGTGTGGCTTGTGGCCGAATAGTTCACCTCAAGTCCGCTCTCCCCTTTCGTGAAATCCTTGCTGCCAGGCACAAGAGTGATTCCACCTGTCTCATGGTCGGCCGTGACAATCACAAGGGTTCCTTTGTGAGTGTCAGCGTAGTCAAACGCGGAGTTGACCAGTTTGTCAAATTCCTCCATCCACCAAAGCACCTCGTCAGTATTGTTGGCGTGTGCCGCATGGTCAATGTGTGATCCTTCGATCATGGCGAAGAACCCTTTCTTGTTCTTTTCCAGAATCTCAAACGTGTGCCCGGCCAGATCAGTCAGAAGATCAGAATTGATCTCCGCCTCATCCAACTGCTTTCCCTCGTCCAACAGGCCAAGGATCGGGGTCGTCCATGTGGAATAGAACTTCTCGGGAGTCTCCACGTAGGTGAATCCGGCGTTCACAGCCTTTTCGACAAGATTCTCATCGGTATATTTCTTTTCCGTGAAATACTTCCTGCCCCCGCCGACTATCACATCTGGTTTGAATTCAATCAGATCCTCTGCTATTTTCTTCCTTTTTCCACGTTTGTCCACATGGGCATAAAATCCAGCCGGTGTGGCGTCAAGAACGTAGGATGTCACAACGATTCCTGTCGAAAGCCCTTTATTCTGAGCTAATTCAGCGATATTCTCCGGCTTGGTGCCATCCGGAAGCATTCCAAGCATGCTGTTGTTTGTCTTGTACCCGGTGGCCATCGCAGTGGCGGCGGCCGCGGAATCCGTTGTCCTGTTGTTAGCCGAATATGTCTTGACCACGGCGGCGTACTGAGCCCTGTCAAAACAGGTAGGCTCATAATTCTGGTTTATCATCCATGAGGCCGTGGCACCAAGTCCCATTCCGTCACCGATAATTAAAATCACATTCTTAACCTTTTCATTCTTAGGGGCCTTGTCTCTTGCCACCGATGGAGTCGCCATCAAGGCAACCAACAAGATAAACGCTAGTGACTTTTTCATTCTGCTGATCTTATGTGTTATTCTTTCCTGCAAAGTTAAATTAAATTCGGCAATATTCGTAAATTTGCCGTATTATGGCAAATGGCAGACTTTATCTGATACCATCCCCTCTTGGGGAATATGATCCCGCGGAAGTCATCCCGCGACCGGTGCTTGACAGGCTCAAGGGTATCCGGAAATATGTCGTGGAGGAGGTGCGTACCGTGCGAAGGTACCTTTCCGCGGCCGGTTTGAGAGGACACATAGGAGAACTTGAGCTGAGGGAACTCAACGAGCATTCCTCCGCCAAGGATGTGGAGGCCTTGCTTGATATGTTCTCTGACCCTGACGGGACACCGACCGATGTGGGGTTGATTTCAGAGGCCGGTCTTCCGGCCGTTGCGGATCCGGGGGCCCAGCTGGTGGCACTCTGTCATATTCGTGGAATACAGGTTGTTCCGCTTGTCGGGCCGTCCTCTCTGATGCTGGCGCTGATGGGGTCGGGACTCAACGGCCAGAGTTTCGCGTTTTGCGGGTATCTTCCGGCGAAGACCGATGAACGCCGTAAAGCGGTCAGGGAGATTGAAAGGCGTTCCGCGCAGCTGGACCAGACGGAGATATTCATAGAGACTCCATACCGGAACGATTCGATGATGGCGGATCTGCTGGCCACACTCCAGCCTCAGACGAGGCTTTGCGTCGCGGCGGACATCACCCTGCCGGAGGAGACGGTCCTGACGAAAAGCGTCAAGGAATGGAAGCGGTCGCCCATCTCCATCGGAAAACGGCCATGCGTCTTCTTGCTGCTGGCCAGCAGCGGTCACTGAGCCTGCCGAAGTGACCTACAGAATGGCAAGAGCCGGTCACTGCCCCTGTCGAAGAGACCATAAATGGCAAGAATCGGTCACTGAGCCTGTCAAGGTGACCATAAAAGAGGAATTAAAGGAATATGAGATACGACGGAATAATAGAACTTGAAGGGATGGAATTCCACGCCTTTCACGGCTGTCTGGAGAAAGAACGGCGGGAGGGCAACACGTTTCTGGTTGACTTCCACGCCGAGACGGAGTTGAAGAAGGCTGTGAAGACCGACGACCTTAGGGAGACGGCTGACTATGGGAGGATCTACGACATAGTGGCGGAGCAGATGGCGGTGCCGTCCAACCTGCTTGAGAATGTCGCCGGCAGGATACTGGACGCCGTCCAGAAGGAGTTCAAGGACTTCCTTTTCATCAAGATAAGGGTTTCAAAGATGAATCCGCCGGTGAACGGGCCGTGCGCCTGGTCCCGTGTCACCGTGACTTATGGCGATCCAATCTGGAGGTTTTAGGATGAGGATAGCGTTTCTGACACTCGGCTGCAAGCTCAACTACGCCGAGACATCGACTTACGAGAGAGGTTTCACGGCGAACGGCCTTGAGGTCGTCCCGTGGGAGGAGCAGGCTGATGTCTACCTGATCAACACTTGCTCTGTCACGGAGAGGGCCGAGAAGAAGTGCCGCAATGTGATCCGGAAGATGCACAGGGTCTCCCCCGGAGCCAGGATCATCGTCACAGGCTGCTACGCCGAGCTCCGCCGGAACGATCTGCTGGCCATAGACGGTGTGTCGCTTGTGTTCGGAGCCAAGGAGAAGTCCCGTGTGGTTCCTGACACAATGGAACTGATACTAAACAGCGGCAGTGATGGCACAGCCAGCCCTTCCGCGCTTCGTGCTCCATCCCGTCCCGCCTGCGGCGGTCCACCCGTTCACGAGGCCACGGGCGGCCACGAGGCTGGCAATGCCATCACTGCCGCCTCCACGGCCACCAAGACTGTGACTCATCATGGTTCACAAACCAATGAAGCAATTGACATCAATACCGTCCTTGAACAGCCCCTGCCATCGATGAATGGTTCTTCTGATCTGGAACCGATGAGCGCGGCGGAATACAAGGAGATCTCGAAGGATACGATGGCGGCGTTCTCGTCGGAGGAAAGGACGAGGTCGTTCCTCAAGGTGCAGGACGGATGCAACAACTTCTGCGCCTACTGCACAGTGCCTTATGCGAGAGGAAACTCAAGGAATATCCCGATCTCCGAGATCATAGGGCAGGCCGGAAGGATAGCCGCTTCCGGAATCAAGGAGATCGTCATCACCGGTGTCAACACCGGGGACTTCGGCAGGACGACCGGCGAGAGTTTCCTCGATCTGCTGAAACGCCTCAACGACGTGGAAGGCATCGAACGCTACAGGATCTCGTCAATCGAGCCGAATCTCATAACGGAGGACATCGTGGACTGGATAGCCTCCGGCACCAAGTTCCAGCCACACTTTCATATTCCTTTACAGTCAGGGTCGGACACGATCCTGAAAAGGGTGGGCCGCCGCTACACGACGGAATTCTTCGCCGACAGGATCGACTACATCCGCTCCAGGATGGATCCTAAGGCCGGGCAGGACGACAAACCCTTCGTGTTCTTCGGGATAGATGTCATCGCCGGACTGCCCGGAGAGACAGAGGAACTGTTCGAGGAGACATATTCATTCCTCAAGGACCGCGTCAGACCGGCGTTCATCCACGTGTTCCCCTATTCCCGCCGCCCCGGAACCGTCGCCGCCGGGTGGAAGGATCAGGTCAAGGATGCCGTCAAGACGGAAAGGGTGGCAAGGCTGGAGGCGCTGTGCGGCGGGCTGCACACGGCGTTCGTGGAAAGGAACAGGGGCAGACGCTCGCAGGTGCTGTGGGAATCCGACGAGAAGGACGGGATGATGGGCGGCTACACCGGCAACTACATCCACGTCGAGAGACCTTACGACCCGGTGCTTGTGAATATGGTGGAGGACATCACTATCTGACTGGCGATCCGGTTTATATAACACGGGTTTATAAAACAATAGAACAATATTCCAAGATTATTTTACGGAAACAAGAATAATTATATGCGCAAGGCTAGACTTACATTTCTGGGCACCGGGACTTCACAAGGAGTCCCTATCATCGGCTGCAAGTGCGATGTGTGCACATCACCGGACACAAGGGACAAGCGGTTCCGCTCATCCGTGTTCGTTGAATATGAGGGGCTTGGCATCCTCGTGGACGCCGGGCCGGACTTCAGGATGCAAATGCTCGCCCATGATCTCTGCCACCTTGACGCCATCCTGCTGACACACAACCACAAGGACCACACTGGAGGCCTTGATGACGTGCGCTCGCTCAACTACATCGACAAGCGCGCCGCCGAGATCTATTGCGAGCGGAACGTCCTCGACGATCTTATCAAGGAATATCCCTACGTCTTCGCCTTCCCGAAATACCCCGGAGCCCCGGAGTGGCATCTGCATGTCATTGACGAGAATCCGTTTCTGGTCTATCCGAACGCAAAGGACATGGAACTGGTCTGGGTGCACGATGTCGGCTACCATTACAAGACACCGGACGGAAGGCTGATCCCAACCGGCCGGAAACTGGAGGACATCATCGACAAGGCGGATCCCGCATCGATGGCCGCCTCGACGGGCGGCGTGGAGATCATCCCGATCCGGGGACTCCACGACAGGCTCCCGGTGCTCGGATTCCGCTTCGGGGACATCGCCTACATCACCGACATGAGCTTCATCCCGGAGAGTGAGTTTGAAAAGTTAAAGGGTCTCAGACACGTGACTCTCAACACGGTAGGCTACAAGAAGCACCACTCGCATTTCAGTCTCGACGAGGCCCTTTCACTTGCTGACCGCATCGGCGCCGAACACACGTGGCTCACCCATCTCTCACACTCCTTCCCACGCCACGTACAGTTCTCCAAAGACCTTGAGGATCTTTGCCGCAAGCGCCACATACACTCAATAGTCAGCCCGGCCTACGACGGACTGGTCATTGAATAGACCGGGACATCACCGTCGTCGATGAGCTGGCGGAGAATGTCCAGGAAATCAGGAGAATAGTTCTTCGACGGGTTCCCGAACTCCGCCACGATGTCCTCGATGGAGTATTTCCCGTCTTTTCTGTCAATATATTCAATCAACTTCCTTCTTGTCATCTGCTGAAGCGTCCGCGCCGGAGGGTTCGGAGGGAACTTTTCCTCTGGTTTGTCAGTTCCTTCGACAGGCTCATGGACCGGGGCGGAGGCGCGGCGGGCGCGGCACACATCGCAGGTGCCGCAGTCGGCGGCCTCGGTCTGGCCGAAATAGCGGAGAAGGTAGCGGGAACGGCACTCTGAGGTCTCGCTGACATATTCAAGCATCGCCTCCGCGCGCGCATGGAAACTCTCCCTGAGCATCGCATAGCGGGACGGCATCAGATTGACGTTGCCGGGACGCAGACGGTCATGATGAAGCACCACCACATCGGAGTGATCAGTCGGCACATAGCTGATGACATGGGCGAGCGAGAGACCATAGAGCGACTGCCGGAGCTGCGGAACGGTCTGGCCGGCGCGGCGGGCGACATATTCCTCGTCAATCTGCTGAAGGAATGAGAATATTCCCGTGTAGCTCCGCATCAGCGCCTCCAGCACATTCGCCTGCCCCTGATCCGCCAACTCAACGTCGTAGAGCGACTTCCTGTCCACATTGATCCGCACTTTAGTCGGAATGTCAACCTCCTCTGAATATGTCAGATGCTCCGTCCGCTCAAGGTATTTGAGCGCATAGAACGCCGGAGCTCTCTGCAAACCGAACCGCTTGCAGAAATCCTCGATCTTGAACTTCAGCTGACGTCCCATTCCAGTGTCGTAGGGAATCTCGAAAAACGCATGGAGTTTCTGGTACACATCCTCTATATATTCAAGAGAAGGAAAGGAGACATCCTCTATCTGCTTCGCCCGCCGCACATCGACACTGTTCCAAAGCTGCACGGCGAAGGAGCGCTTTCCGTCACGTCCGGCGCGCCCCGCCTCCTGAAAATACGCCTCCGGACTCTCCGGAAGGTCGTAATGCACCACGAAGCGCACGTCCGGCTTGTCTATTCCCATGCCGAAAGCGTTGGTGCACACCATCACCCTGACCGCGCCGCTTTTCCATGCCGCCTGACGCTCCGCCCTCGCCTGACCACCAAGTCCGGCATGGTAGAACGATGCCGAAACTCCCTGAGCCCTCAGGAACTCCGAAAGTTCCTCGCATTTGCGCCGGTTGCGGGCATAGACTATTCCCGTCCCAGGCACACCGTTGCAGACGTTCAGTATCTGGGAATATTTATCCTCGACCTGACGTACTATGTAACTGAGGTTAGGTCTCTCGAAACCACTCTTGAGCAGCAGCTTCTCCTTGAAACCGAGACGCTCCATGATGTCCTGAGCGACTGACGGAGTGGCAGTGGCCGTGACAGCGATGACAGGAGCGTCGATCCTTTCCCGGAGTTCGCCTATGCGCAGGTAATCCGGACGGAAATCGTAGCCCCACTGGGAGATGCAGTGAGCCTCATCAACAACAATGAAGCTTACGTCCAAAACGTCAATATACGACCTGAACAGTTGCGTTCCAAGCCTTTCCGGAGACAGATAGAGAAATTTGTAGTCCCCGTAGGCCGCGTTGTTCAGAGCCAGATCCACCTCGTGGCGGCTCATTCCGGCATGGATCGCAAGGGCTCTCACTCCCCTGTCGTTCAGATTCTGGACCTGATCCTTCATGAGGGCGATGAGCGGAGTGACAACCAGAGTGATACCGTCCCTCATCAAACCAGGAACCTGGAAACAGATTGACTTGCCGCCACCCGTAGGCATGATGGCCAACACATCCTTTCCCTCCAACGCGGCCGTGATGATCTCCTCCTGCATCGGACGGAAGCCATCGTAGCCCCAATATTCTTTCAACACTTCTGACGGCGACATGTTCAAAAATCGTTAAACCGTTTTATCTCAACCTTTTGCGCATTTTGCTGGCAAACTATTTGCAGTGAAGCACTGCCGGCGAAGCAAATGTACGAAATTAATCAATCACTCCTTTGAGTAATGAATAAAATTTCCTTAAATTTGCGGCGCCTTTTGTAAGGGTTCTAAAATAAGTTGCCGCTGATTCGGCGAAAATTTGCTGCAGGTTGTTTTTAAGAACTGATTAGGGAATAAGTTTAACTTTATAAAAACACATTTTACTATGCCTAAGATGGATTTAAGCAAGTACGGAATCAAGAGCGTGAAGGAAGTCCTTTACAATCCGACTTACGAAGTTCTCTACAACGAGGAGACAAAGCCTGAGCTTGAGGGCTATGAGAAAGGTCACGTGACCGAGCTCGGAGCCATCAACGTGATGACCGGCATCTACACCGGACGTTCTCCTAAGGACAAGTACATCGTTATGGACAAGAACTCCAAGGACACTGTTTGGTGGAACACCCCTGAGTACCCTAACGACAACCACCCGATGTCCGAGAAGGTTTGGAAGGTTGTGAAGAAGACCGCCCAGCAGGAGCTCTCCGGAAAGAGGCTTTTCGTTGTCGATGGCTTCTGCGGAACCCACAAGGACACCCGCATGAAGGTACGCTTCATCATGGAGGTGGCATGGCAGGCACACTTCGTGACCAACATGTTCATCCGTCCGAAGAACCAGGAAGAGTTCGATCAGGAGCCTGATTTCGTAGTTTACTGCGCTTCAAAGGCTAAGGTCGCCAACTTCGAGGAGCTCGGACTCCGCAGCGACACCTGCGTCGCCTTCAACGTAAGCAGCAAGGAGCAGGTTATCCTCAACACCTGGTACGGCGGCGAGATGAAGAAGGGTATGTTCTCCATGATGAACTACTACCTCCCTCTTAAGGGCATCGCAGCCATGCACTGCTCGGCCAACACCGACATGAACGGCGAGAACACCGCCATCTTCTTCGGTCTCTCCGGAACCGGCAAGACAACCCTCTCCACCGATCCTAAGCGTAAGCTCATCGGCGACGACGAGCACGGCTGGGACAACAAGGGTGTGTTCAACTTCGAGGGCGGCTGCTACGCCAAGGTCATCAAACTCGACAAGGAGTCTGAACCGGACATCTACAACGCCATCCGCCGCGACGCCCTTCTTGAGAACGTGACCGTAGACGCACAGGGCAAGATCGACTTCAACGACAAGAGCGTGACCGAGAACACCCGTGTGTCCTACCCTATCTACCACATCAACAACATCGTACGTCCTGAGTCACAGGGTCCTGCCGCAAAGCAGGTCATCTTCCTCTCAGCCGACGCCTTCGGTGTCCTTCCTCCGGTTTCCATCCTTGATCCTGAGCAGACCAAGTACTACTTCCTCTCAGGCTTCACCGCCAAACTGGCCGGAACAGAGCGTGGTATCACCGAGCCTACCCCAACCTTCTCAGCATGCTTCGGACAGGCATTCCTTGAGCTTCACCCTACAAAGTACGCCGAGGAACTCGTCAAGAAGATGAAGAAGAGCGGCGCCAAGGCTTACCTCGTGAACACTGGCTGGAACGGAACAGGCAAGAGAATCTCCATCCGCGACACCCGCGGAATCATCGACGCTATCCTCAACCATAGCATCGACTCGGCTCCTACCAAGACCATCCCTTACTTCAAATTCGTGGTTCCTACAAAGCTCGAAGGTGTTGACACCCACATCCTCGACCCTCGCGACACCTACGCCGACGCCTCACAGTGGGAGGAGAAGGCAAAGGATCTCGCCGCAAGGTTCATCAAGAACTTCAAGAAGTACGAGTCCAACAGGGCCGGCAAGGCTCTTGTAAAGGCTGGTCCTCAGCTCTAATCGACAATTTGTCTTACATGAATATGGCTGGTCAGGGTTCCTGGCCAGCTTTTTTTGCAAGTCACTGGAAGGTTAGATACCTGTTATAGGAAACAAAGGAATATCCCCCTTCCCGAATTTTTCACGTTACAAAAATTGCGGGAAGGGGGATATTCCTTTGTTTTTAGAGATTAACGTAGCACCTATAGATTATGTTCTAATGGTTCGACAGGTTCACCAAACGGACTTAATCTGACAGTACAACATCCATTGCGGTCACTAAGCCTGCCGAAGTGCCGTGATGATATTTCATTAAAATCAGAAAACACGCGAGGCAAGGGTGCCGAGGTAGAGGAAGACCAGACCGAGGACAAGACTGAGGACGGCAAGCCTCCTCTTCATTAAACTCTTATTCAATGAATATCCAGTCTTTCCTCTTCATAAAATCTCTCGAATATACTCCTAAGGCGCTCTGGATCGTGAATTATGTCCCTTAATGCCTGAAGACCGACGGCATTGCTGGATTCGGGAATATACAGTTTGAGATAACCTCCGTAGTCATACTTCTCGGCGAGATGCTCCAGCATTCGTTTCCAATGGCCTTCCTTGTCCAACTCCGGATAGTGTTCCATTCCGAACTGGACGGTACGGCGCAGAATCCTCATCGGTTCTATATCACGGTCAGCCTCGGCAACGATCTTGCCGTAGATGCTTCTGGGCTCGCAGCCTGACGAGGCACGGTGATCCTCCGCTGCCTGAGCGATCGTCTCTATCTTGTCAGGGGTAAACCATTCTTTCAGGTGCGGATCCTCCCGGATTATCCTGCCGGAAGACATATGGTGCACTTCCCTGCCGTCAACCAGACCGGTGTCGTGGAAAGCGGCGGCGGCATAGAGAACGTCCTTGTCAACGTCATAGTGAACTGACATATTCATAGCCTCCTCTATCACCTTGCGGACGTGATCCTCCCTGTGCGCCTTGTCAAAAGACGCATAACGAGGAATTATTTCACTCTCGACATATTGAACAAGCCCTGGATTCAGCATATTCCTGAATGATCTTGACATTTTCATTCTTGGATCAGCCTCTTCGCTCAGCCGACTGTCGAGATTGGTTCCGCTTGTGAGAGCGACTCCAGAAGCCCGGCGCAGCCTTCGGTGATGTCCCTGTAGGTCTTCTCGAAATCTCCGGTGTACCAAGGATCGGAGACATCTGAATCCTTCCCGGCATATTCCATCATCAGATGCACCTTGGACATATTCATCGGGCTGATGATCCGGGACAGAAGCCGCCTGTTCGAGGCATCCATCACGATGATGACATCATATTCAGAGGCTTCGGCATCCGTCACCCTGTGGGCACTATGCCTCCCGAAAGGGATTCCGTGCCCATGCAGCGTCCGTTTCGCCGGAGGATAGATGTCGTTCCCCTCCTCTTCGTAGGACACAGCCGCCGAATCAATCCGCACCTCCTCAAGCCCAGCCTTCCGGACCATATCCTTAAAGATAAACTCCGCCATCGGGCTCCTGCAGATGTTCCCGTGACAGATGAAAAGTACACTCTTCATATAGCGTTAAACCAACTTCCTTGTTAAACTTGTCATTGAAGCCACTATTGGCAGAACAAAAGAAAAAGCCTCACAAGCTGTTGAACTCCAACATTCTTGTGAGGCTTTCTGCGGTGCGGAAGGGACTCGAACCCTCGACCTCCGGCGTGACAGGCCGGCATTCTAACCAGCTGAACTACCGCACCCTGCGACTTTGCATCCATCGTTTCTGGTTGTTTTCCTGAATGCGGATGCAAAGATAGGCATTTTTTCTTAACCTGCAAACTTTTTTACTTGATTTCTATGATTTTTTTCGCCTGAGGCACTTCCTGCTTCTGAAGCTTAGGGATGTTGACCTTGAGGACACCATTGACCACAGAGGCATTAATCTTCTCTCTTTCAACATCATCCGGAAGAACCATCGTCTGCTGGAACTTAGAATATGAGAACTCACGTCTCAGATAGTGTCCGTGCTTCTTTTCTTCATTGTTCTCCTCTTTCTTCTCCATGTTGATGACAAGATCACCATTGTCATCGAGGCTGACCTTGAAATCGTCCTTGGTCATTCCTGGAGCGGCGAGCTCGATGTCGTAGCTCTTCTCGTTTTCTAATACATTGATCGCTGGTGCCGTGGCGTTTGTCCTGGCCATCCAATCGTTGTCAAAGAAATCATTGAAAAAGTTTGGTAACCAATTCTGGTTGTTGTACTTTTTTGATACTGGTAACATAATCAAATCTCCTATTTTTATATATTCTTTATCTTTTCTTTTCCCCGTTCTTTCGAGCGGGACATCTGAGATTCAATCAATCGGCATGCCGATGCCGAAAAGGTATCAAAAGGGCGACACTATGTCACTATTCCATGACAAAGTGTCGCCTCCGGCTGTCATTATGTCGAATTTACGACATATTCAAGGACTAGAAAGGCTTCTTGAAATCCTTGAAGTTTTTCGCAAGTCCGCCTGTACTGGTCTCCTTGTAAAGGGACGGAAGGTCCTTTCCGGTCTGCTTCATCACCTCGACCACATGATCAAAGGACACGCGGTGCTTTCCATCGGAGAAAGCGGCGTAGAGATTCGAGTCAAGGGCACGGGTGGCGGCGAAAGCGTTTCTCTCGATACATGGGATCTGTACCAAGCCGCAGATCGGATCGCAGGTCATTCCCAAATGGTGTTCCAACCCCATCTCGGCGGCATATTCAATCTGCGAAGGACTGCCACCGAAAAGTTGGCACGCGGCGGCGGAAGCCATCGCGCACGCTACCCCCACCTCACCTTGACAGCCGACCTCGGCACCCGAGATGGAGGCGTTCCGTTTGACTACATTCCCGATGATCCCGGCTGTAGCCAAAGCGTGAAGCACACGAATATCCTTGAAATCATGTCCCTTCGCCAAATGGTAGAGGACTCCCGGCATGACTCCGCTCGATCCGCAGGTAGGCGCCGTCACGATGACTCCGCCGGAAGCGTTCTCCTCACTGACGGCAAGGGCATAGGCATAGACCAGTCCACGGGTCTGAAGAGTCTGCTTGTAGCCGGTAGCCTTGACGTAATACGTCGGAGCCTTCCTCGGAAGGTTGAGCGGTCCCGGAAGGACACCCTCATGGTCTATGCCCCTTTCCACGGACGCTTTCATGGCCTCCCAGACCTCCTGCAGATAATCCCAGATGTCCGGCCCTTCGCAAAGGTCAACATATTCCCAATAGCTGCGTCCTTTGTCCTCGCACCATTTCTGGATCTCCGCAAGGCGGTTCATCTCATAGACATCCGGAGTCAAGAACCTGTCGTCCGGCCTGCCCTCGGACAACGCTCCGCCGCCGACACTGTACACCGTCCACTCATCCGTCTGGTGGCCTTCGGTGTCAAACGACTTGAAGCACATCCCGTTGGGATGATAAGGAAGGAACACCTCCGGCTTCCACACAATGCTCACCGGCGCGATGCGTTCCAGCACTTCGATGATCGCCACATCCGTCATGTGTCCCTTGCCGGTGGCGGCGAGGCTTCCATAAAGCGTCACCTCGAACGAAGCCGCGTCCAAATGCCGCTCGGCAAAATCCTTAGCGGCCTTGTTCGGTCCCATGGTATGGCTGCTGGACGGTCCCTTGCCGATTCTGTAAAGTTCTTTAAGTGATTTCATAATTCTCGTTCCTATTTCTTTGAATATCCCGATGTCCCTTACCAAGCCCTCACCGCCTGAACGGCGCATTTCTGGCAAAGACGGGCATCCTTAGAATTTATGCTGTACTCCGTGTCACGCATAAGGTAGCCGTTGCCAAGGACAGATTTGCCGAGCGTCGGCCTGATCAGAGCCTCGAACCATGTGCACGCGGCCACGTAACGCCCGTACTGACGAGTCAGATGATAACCGTCACGGGTAAGCTGATAGACCTTGCATGTCTGCGGGACATCATCCTGATTATTCAGGCGGGTCCCTCTGGCGATCTGTATGGCGTCTCCGCACGGAATCACGACAGGAAGGTCAAATTCCTGTGACGCACGCCTCACACAAGCCACTATGCCGGAATACATACGTTCCTGATCGTTGTCGTACAGTTTGAACATTCCATGCGACGAGTTGGCGGCATAGGCCCAGGTCTCGTGCCAGACAATGGACGCGTGAGGATTCAGAGCCTCTTTCCTTATGATGTCAACCAATCCGGGAATCCACTCCTGATACGTGTCGTATATTCCCGTGCGCCCGGATGTCTCCTGAATGGTGATTATATCCCACGGCTCATCCTTCAGTCCGTCAAGCAATGTGGCGTTCTTGCTGACGGTCTCCCATTTGTTCCGCGTTGACTTGTAGTAGATGTAATTGGCCAGGCCCTCCGCATACTCCTTGCAGTGTCTCTCCAACGAGCAGCCTCCGATATAGAGCCTCGCCACAATCACATTATGGATTCCGGCCGCCTCCAGAAGCCCTGGCAGGTATTCAGTACCGTCATCGGAAAAGCTGTTGCCTACAGCAAGGATCCTTAATGTGTCCGGTCTGGACGGAAGAGGATAATTCTCCATGCGTTCCCGGGCACCCATGGTGAACAGTGCCAGAAACATCAGGGCAAAACAAAAAAATCGTCTCATTCTGTGTAATTTTGATCGCTAATTTACGACATTCCTTAGGAATATTACTAATTTTGTCATTCATTTAAGGATTTAGACAATGAAAAGAACAATCACAATCATAGGTTCGGGCATGATGGGTTCAGCCCTCGCGTTCCCGGCATTTGAAAACGGCAATGAAGTCAGGCTTGTCGGCACTCCGCTTGACAAGGAAATCATAGAAGAATGTAAACGTTCCGGCAAGCATCCGAAATTCGACAGGCCTTTCCCGAAAGGTGTTGAATATTTCCAGTTCGAGGACTGGCAGGAGGCCGTGAAAGGAGCGGACTTCGTCATCGGCGGAGTGTCATCGTTCGGTGTGGACTGGTTCCTGAACGAGGTACTGGCGTATCTGGATCCAGCCATGCCGGTTCTCTCCGTGACCAAAGGTCTAATCAATCTTGAGGACGGGACATTGATCTCCTATCCTGCTTATTGGAAGACCGAGCTTCTCAAGAAAGGCATACGCAGGGAGGTCAACGCCATCGGCGGCCCGTGCACATCCTACGAGCTCGTATTCCACGACCAGACAGAAGTGGCTTTCTGCGGCAAGGACACCGCCGTCATCAAGATGATGAAAGAGGCCATGCAGACCTCCTACTATCACATCTCCACGACCAACGACGTGATCGGCCTTGAGAGCGCTGTGGCGCTGAAGAACGCCTACGCCCTCGGGATAGCCCTCACGATCGGTCTTGTGAACAGACAGCACGGAGCCGAGGCCGGTCTCCACTACAACTCACAGGCCGGGGCATTCTATCAGGCCACAAAGGAGATGACCAAGCTTCTGAGACTCCAAGGAGCCGACGAGGACAGCACGGTCCTCGGAATCGGAGACCTCTACGTCACGGTGTACGGTGGAAGGACCAGAAAGATCGGCATTCTTCTGGGTGAGGGCAAAACCTACGAGGAGGCACTGGATATCCTCGCCGGGGTCACTCTCGAATCTCTGGTTGTGGCACGCCGTGTGGCCAAGGCCATCTACCGCAAGGCCGAACTCGGAATGGTAGATCTGACTGACTTCCCGCTCATGACTCATGTCAATGACGTGCTCGATCACGGCAAGGACGCCGAGCTGCCTTGGGATTCGTTCACGTTCGACAACACGAAATAACAGCTCCATTACCCGAGATACGGGCGGAGATTCCGCACGATCTCGGGAGCCCTCAGGCGGCGGAGAGATTTCTCACGGATCTGACGCACCCTTTCACGCGTCAGACCGTATCTCTCCCCTATCTCGTCAATCGTCATCTCGCGGCAACCTATTCCATAGATGGCTTTGAGAATATTCCTGGCACGTTCCGGAAGTACTTCCAAAAGCCGTCCTATTTCTATTTTGATAGACTCGGCCTCGACCCGGCTGTCGGCAGGGAGCGCATTCTTGTCCGGAATGATGTCAAGAAGAGCCCCGTCCTCGTCTTCGGAGAAGCGGGCATCGGCTGACACCGCGTTCTCCGACACTACCATCGACTCGATGATCTTGTCCGATGACAGACCTGTCATCTCAGCCAATTCCTCCGTTGTGGCCTGACGACAGTTCTTCTGTCGGTTATCGATTTAGTGATCTTGAATTGTCTCATCGCTTAAAGTTTTTCAGTAATATTCATCCGTAATACTGCCCGACAAGCGATTCCGCAACCATTTTTAAAGAAATATATCAAAAAAAAGAGTGTGGCTGAAAGACCTTCGGCCACACTCCGCTTATTCAGTCTGCTTCGGACTACTCCTCCGGAAGGAACATCGGGTCCCAGGCCGGGAGGAGGGTCGGCTTCTGGTTGAGCATATTCATAACGTCCGAAGGAACGTACTTCTTCTCGACCACGAGACGGAACATATAGTTGTCGAACCACTCGTCGGTCATAATGAGGTTGCCCTTGTAGCCGGAATCAGCCCCCCAGCTGTTCTCAACCATCCACTTCACAGGCTTGCCATCCTTGAGATCCACAGCGATGAGGGTCATCGCGTGGGACGACCCGCTGGCGTGAGTCTGCACCCTCTGGCGCTTGTCCATCGGGAATGTCGTCCCGAAAAGAGAACCGTAATCGAAGTTGTTCAGATCCAGGGTACCTTTCTGGCGATCCATGAACTTGGCCACATCGCAGGAGAAGTACATCGCCGTGTTGTCCTTGATGGAAGCGATGGCCATCTCCTTGATCCTCTCGATAGGAAGGTTGATGTAGAGCCAGTTCTGTCCGTCATAGACGTGACGGTCATAGTCGATCTCATAGACCTTGCCATATTCACGGGTAGGATCGTTCATCACCATAATGTAGTTGTTCTCAAGATCCGCTCCGACATATTCATTGTAGAAGGACTTTGGGGTATAGGTCTTGGTGCTGACGAAGTTGCCCTTTGAGTCGTAGCGTGTCCACTCGAACTCAACCGGTGGCTCACCGAGGCAGAGGACAAGCATCCTGTAGATCTCCTTGAGCATCTCGGTCTTCATCGCCGGACAGTCCTTGGCGGCCGCGTCACGAAGTTTGAGGCCGTCCTCACGAAGTTTGGTGGCGATCTGGGCGCGCATCTGGGAAGTGCTGTTGGCGCAGTAGGTCTCAGGCATCACATCGGACGGAACGACACCGTATTTCATAATGAGGTTGGACACTCCGGTGAACTGACCACCGTCCCCGATCGGGTTGCGGAACAGCCAGTCAACCTTGCGGTCGTCAAAGCTCAGCTCCTTCGTGTCGATCACTCCCTGAAGGAAAAGGTTGGCCTTCTCAAGCTGGTCGTAGAAGAACACATAGTTCTGCGAGAATGTGAACGCTCCAAGGTCATATTTGTCGATCATCCTGGATCTGAGCACATTGAGACCGGTGAACAGCCAGCAACGGCCGGAGGATTTCTGGTTGGTGCGCCCCTTGGTCTTCACCTCGTCGGAGAAATGGGTGTCGATCATCGCGATGTTCTCGGAATTGGCGGCGAGGACATTGATGGCGGCGGCGTTGAGGGCGTTGCGGACAGCCTTGTCCGAGGCCGTGCCTTCATAACCTTTACGGATTTCGGTCAGCATCTCGGCTGAGATGCCCCCGTTCCTGGACTGTTTCTGGGCGAAAGCGCCGGTTCCGCAGAGAACCAGAAGTGCAGACGCAAGGATAAATGTTCTTTTATTCATAAATATTCAAAGATTTGGGGTAAATTTAACGAAATTTTTCGGGAATAGCCGAAGAATTGTAAGTAATTTGCAATCACAAAGCCGATTTGACGATGAAAGCCAGTCCGAAAATATTCATGTTGGCAACCGCCACACTGCTGCTCGCCTGCGCCGATCTGTTGACCGGAGGCACTGGCCTGACCGGACTGGATGCGGGCATATTCCTGAAACTCAGGCTGCCGAGGATGCTGACCGCTGTTCTTGCCGGAGCGTGTCTTTCCCTGGCTGGGCTTCAGATGCAGAGCGTGTTCCGCAATCCGCTTGCCGACCCGCACATAATGGGCGTGAGCGCGGGAGCCGGAACCGGAGCGGCGATGGCCACCCTACTCATCGGAACATCGCTCCCGGCGGCTTTATCGGGATTGACAGTGGCCACTGCGGCTTTTCTGGGCGCGCTGCTGACCTCCATGCTGGTTGTCACCGTGGCCTCAAAATTCCAGAGTACCACCACATTGCTCATCTTCGGCGTGATGCTGGGGTTCATATTCAGCGCATTGACATCTATCCTTGAATATTCCGCCAACGCCGAGAGCCTGAAAGTCTTCTACAGCTGGTCGGCGGGAAGTTTCTCCGGGAGCCGGCCGGGCGAAGTGGCTGTCATCGCAAGTGCACTCCTCATCGGAGTGACGCTTACCTATATTAACAATAAAGGGCTGGACATCGCTCTTTTCGGAGATGAATATGCCAGCTTGGCCGGCGCGGACATCTCCCGGATCCGCGGCATCGCGATGATCGGGAGCTGCCTGATGGCCGGGGCGGTGACGGCGTTCTGCGGGCCGCTTGGTTTTGTCGGAATCGTGGCTCCACACATCGCCAGAGGCTTTCTCGGCACGTCCGTGCACATGAAGGTCATCCCGGCGGTGATGCTCACAGGGGCGGGACTGACCCTCGTCGCCGACATCCTTTCAAACGCCTTCCCCACTCCCCTGCCGGTCGGAAGCACGATGGCGCTGATCGGCATCCCGATCATTCTGACAATCCTGATGAAAAGGAGGTGAAAAATGCTGAAAGCAATTGAATTGACAATCGGCCACAGAGGCCAAGCAGTCAGCGGACCACTGACTTTTGAATATCCAGACGGACAGTCCGTGATGCTCCAAGGACCGAACGGCAGCGGGAAGAGCACGCTTATGAAGACGATAGCGGGACTTCTTCATCCCCTTTCGGGCGGATTCTCGGCCGGAGGCCCGGTCGTGATGGTGCCCACACATATTCCTAAAGTCAAAGGATTCTCTGTCAGAGAGTTCATCCGCACGAGCCTATTCTCGGCATCGGGAATATTCAGGAAACTGGACTCCGGGGCGGAAACGGCGATGGAGGATGCGATCCGGACGCTCGGACTCGGCTCATTGGCCGACAAGGACATCAGCCTCATCTCCGACGGGGAGTTCCAGAAAGCCTGCATCGCCACGGCGTTGACCCGCAAGGCCAACGTTATCCTTCTTGACGAGCCCACGGCCTTTCTGGATGTGGACAACCGGATCATGGTCCTGCGCACTCTTCAAGAACTGGCGCACGGCACTGGAGCCACGGTGATCTTCTCCACGCACGACATTTACGATGGCGCGCGGTTCTCCGACGCGACACTCTCGCTCGGAGATTTTCTCTGCAAGGGATAATTTTCCAAGGGCCAATCAGCTTGTGCGCAATCCTATGTCGAGCTAATTAACAAATTATATTTCAGCAAGTTGTCAAATCCTGCCAGTCAAAATCAGAGGGCAGCGTTTCAGAATTGATTGACTATCAGAATGTGGCATTCCACATTCCGATTATCAATATATTAACATTTTGCCTCAGGGAGAAGTTTTGAAACCACGAAACAATTACGTATCTTTGTACAAACACGTGACCATTGGGATTGCGGCCACGCTTAGATAAAACTGGGAAGGATAATGACGGGAAAGATTTTCTTCATAGACGGACACGCGTTGATATTCAAAATGTATTACGCGTTTCTCCGTAGGCCGATGATCAACTCCAAAGGGGCTGACATGTCTATCCTTTACGGATTCACCAAATATATTCTTGAACTTTTAGGGCGTGAAAAACCGGACTATCTGGCCGTGGCTTTCGACCCGCCGGGCGGCACGTTCAGGAATAAGATGTACCCCGAGTACAAGGCGAACCGCAAAGAGACACCGCAGCTGGTCATCGATGCCCTTGAGCCGTTGATGGAGCTATGCAAGGCGATGAATATCCCGACCTTGATGCTGAAGGGATTCGAGGCCGACGATGTGATCGGATCTATGGCCAAACGCTGCGCCGGAGAGGGGTTGGATGTCTTTATGGTGACCCCGGACAAGGATTACGGGCAGCTTATCGAACCGCACATCTGGCAGTACAAGCCGGGGAAGGCCGGCAACGACAACGAAATCATCGGAGTCAAGGAAATCTGTGAGAAGTACGGAATCAATTCTCCGGAACAGGTCATCGATATGCTGACAATCTGCGGGGACACGGCCGACAATGTGCCCGGAGTGAAGGGTGTCGGCGAGGTCGGTGCCGGCAAGCTGGTCGCCAAGTACGGTTCCGTCAAGGAGATATACGAGCATCTGGACGAACTGACACCTCGGCAGAAGGCCCAGTTTGAGGATGCCCGGGACCACATCGGGCTCAGCCACGAGCTTGTCACCATCAAGACAGACATCGAGGTTGACATCCCGACCGAGAGAATGAAGGTCAATCAGGAATACGGCCCTGAATTGGCGGATCTCTTTGAGAAATACGAGTTCAATTCCCTTAACAGATTCATAGGCCACGTCGGCGCGGCGGAGAAAAAGCCTGACGCCGAGCTGCCTGAAATCGCCAAGGTGCGTCCGACGGAGGCGGTCAAGGCCGCCGTGAAGGCCGGAATGTGCTCGGTAATCACGGAAGGAGCCGACGGGGGCATATTCACAAAAACAAGAAGGATCATTGTCGGGGCTCGCTCCGGGAAGAGGATTGTCGCGGCGGAAGGTGGGGTTCAGGAGTTCAAGGCGCTGCTTGAGAATGACGCGGTGGCGAAATGCGGCGATGACCTTAAAAGGCAGATGAATATTCTGGCGGCGGGCGGAGTGACGCTTCAAGGCAGGCTTCACGACATCGCCTTGATGCACTATCTGCTTGACCCTGAGAAGAGTCACAAGATCGAAGTGCTGGCGCAAGGCATTCTGGGAGTTTCTCTTGAGGGTGTCTCCGGGAAAGATTCAGCTCCGGCCACCGGCTCACTGTTCGATGACATTCCTTCGGACGAGGTCTTAGCGGACAGGAGCAAAGAAGCAGCCGTTCTGCTGTCGCTTCAGGAAAGAATACGCGAGGATCTGGTAAAGGCGTCGGCCGCGGACCTGTATGACACTATGGAAGAGCCTCTGCTGAAGGTTCTCTCCAAGATGGAGCGCAACGGGGTCAAGGTCGATCTTGATTCCTTGAAGGATTTCACGGCGCATCTTCGTGAGGAGGTCGCGTCCCGGGAGTCCAAAGTCCGTGAGATGGCCGGGGAACCGAACCTCAACGTGTCTTCTCCGAAACAGATCGGCGAGCTATTGTTCGAACGGCTGCACCTTTCCGACAAGCCCAAGAAGAACGCCAACGGGACATATTCAACGGAGGAATCCACCTTGCTTGATCTGGCGGAGAAGCATCCTGTCATCGATGAGATTCTTGAGTATCGCGCTGCCCGCAAACTGCTCTCGACCTACATAGAGCCGTTCCCAGGGTACATCGACCCTTCCGATGGCAAGATCCACACGACTTTCAACCAGGCCTTGACGGCGACAGGACGGCTGAGTTCCTCAAATCCGAATCTCCAGAATATTCCTATAAGGTCAGAGCAGGGCAAGGAAATCCGCAAGGCATTCGTGCCGAGCGCCCCGGACGGTCTGATCCTTTCGGCGGACTATTCACAGATCGAGCTGAGGATCATGGCGCACCTGAGCTGCGACCAGCATCTGATCACAGCCTTCAAGCAAGGTGTGGACATCCATGCGGCCACGGCGGAGAAGATTTTCGGCATCCCTCACGAGCAGGTCACGGCCGACCAGAGACGCATCGCCAAGACCGCCAACTTCGGCATCATGTACGGAATCTCGGCGTTCGGCCTGGCGCAAAGGCTGCGGATCGGCCGCAAGGAGGCCCAGAAAATCATAGACGATTACTTTGCCGGTTTCCCGTCCATCCTCTCGTTCATTGAGGACACGAAGGCCTCGGCCCGCGAGACCGGCTATGTCGAGACCATCTTCGGAAGAAGAAGGTATATTCCTGACATCAATTCCAAGAACGGAACGTTGAGGACACTCGCCGAGAGGAACGCCGTCAACGCTCCGATCCAAGGCACATCCGCGGACATCATCAAGATGGCGATGATCGAGGTTGACAAGGCGATGGCCGAAGCCGGCATGAAGAGCCGGATGGTTCTCCAGATCCACGACGAGCTTGTGTTCGACGCGATCCCTGAGGAGATTGAGGATCTGAAGCGGATTGTGATTGACAGGATGGAAAATGTTGTAAAACTTTCAGTACCACTAACAGTAGAATGCAATTATGGGAAAAACTGGCTCGAAGCCCACTGATGAACTGATCATCTTGGCACAAAGAGGAAACGGTCTGGCTTTCACAGCTCTCTGGGACCGTCACATAGAACAGCTTAGGTCTTACATCAAGGCCCGTTTCAAGAATATAGACGACTACGCGGCGGATGACATCTGCAGCCGCAGTTTCGAGAAAGCCTTCAGGCAGATCATGTCCTACGACCAGTACAAGAGCCGTTTTTTGACATGGCTCTGCACTATCGCCAAGAACACCGCCTTGGACACTCTGGAGCAAGAGCAGAGAGTTCATCCAAAGAACCAAATCGTCTATCTTGACGACGAGAGCAAGCCGTCCGGAGTGGAGGTCATCCCGGACCAGACGGAGGATGCGCTCAACACCTTGATCAAGACTGAGAACGAGGAGGAGCACGCGAAATATGTCGAGCGTCTTCCGGAATTATACCGTGAGATAGCCCGCAAGAGGCTCATCGAGGGAATGAAATACAACGAGATCGCCGAGGCGCTTGACATGGAGCTCAACACAGTCAAGACTCGCATCCGCCGCGCCAAGAAGATGATCGATGATCTGAGGAAGCAGGAGGAAGGCGCATGATAGGGTTCGCCGACTTCGAGGCATTTCTGAAGGCGTCGTTCCCGGACATGACTGACGGGATGGTGGAGCGTTTCCGTCTTATGGACGCAGGCTACCGCGACTGGAACGCCAAGATCAACGTCATCTCCCGCAAGGACATCGACAGTCTCTATGACCACCACGTCCTCCACTCCCTCGCGATTGCTGAATATCTCCGCACACAGCGTCCGGAGGTATATTCAATGTTCACCGCGCCACTTCAGGAAGGCTCCGTCGCACCGGTTTCGTCTTCCACAAATGTCAATGCCTCCAGGGCCGGATTAAGGGTTCTGGACCTCGGCACCGGTGGCGGCTTTCCCGGCATCCCTCTCGCTGTGATGTTCCCGAACGTGAGGTTCACCCTCTGCGACTCGGTCGGCAAGAAAACAATCGTCGCCAGAGAGATTGCGAATATGCTCGGCCTTGACAACGTGGAGATCGTCAACGCCCGCGCGGAAAGTCTTCCTGGCCGTTTCGACTTCGTGGTCTCCCGTGCCGTGGCCTCCCTGACCGACTTCTATCCTTGGGTGAAAGGGAAATATTCCCAGTCCATCCTCTACCTCAAAGGCGGCGACATCAACGAGGAGATCTGCGCCCTGATGTCCCGTGAGCGCCTCCGCAAAGGCTCCGTCTCCACCTGGCCCGTCACCACCTGGCTCTCCGACCCATATTTCGCCGGCAAGTTCGTGATCGACATCCGCCGATAATTCCACAGAAATAGCCGAGCATCACCAAAGTGCCGGTCAAGAACGACTATACTGGATTTCATCGAAAGAAAAATGATTACAATGAAAAGGATATTATTGGCATTGGCGCTGCTTGCGAACGCGCTCAATGCCTTCGCACAGGCACCGGAGTATCTGCCGGAATGGAAGGAAGGGTACCTTGACATCCACACGATTGCCACGGGAAGGGGTGACGCGGCGTTGATTGTGATGCCAGACGGGACATCGATGATGATCGACGCGGGCGACAACGCCAAGGCTAAGGACACCCAACATCCGAACGGGACAAAAAAGCCCGGAGAATGGCAGGCGATCTACATAAAGCATTTTCTCTCACAGCTTCCGGACAAGGAAAACCTTGACTATGCGATGGTAACCCATCTTCACAATGACCACATCGGCACGATAAAGGATGCTATTCCGGGCACGCACGGCTATGCGCTTTCCGGAATCACACTCGTGGGTGAGCATATTCATTTCAACAAGTTGGTTGACAGGGACTATCCTGACTACGATTTTCCATCCAGAGACAATGTCCTCAACGCGAACAAGGGATTTATCGAGCATTACATCAACTTCGTCAACTATTCCGCGGAGCACGGCACAACGGTGGAGAAATTCGCCATCGGGAGCAAGAGGCAGTTCACGATGGTACACAACCCGAAAAAGTTCGCCAAAGACTTTGAGATCAGGAATTTAGCCGCAAACGGCGAGGTCTGGACCGGCCGTGGCAAGAAATCCGTGAAGATGTACAGCGGGGATCCGACCCTGTTCGATGAGAATATGAATTCCTGCGCGATTCGTCTGCGCTACGGTAAATTCTCATATTTCAACGGAGGCGACCTTTCCGGTGGGAACTGGCCCATCTTCAAGTCGCTGGAAAGGGATTTCGAGACTCCTGTCGCCAAGGTCTGCGGCAAGGTCACGGTGATGAAAGCCAACCACCACGGCTATTTCGACACCTGCAACGCATTCTTTATGCAGACTTTGTCGCCCCAGGTCATCATAATCGACGCCCGAAGCCAGAATCATCCCGTGCCTACCACGATGACAAGAATATCCGATCCTCTGGTCTGGAAAGGAGACCGCGACTACTACATAACCGTGGATCAAGCCCGCAAGAAGCTCGGTGAGGAACTCTGGAGCAAATTCAAGCCGTGGGGCCACATTGTCGTCCGTGTCTATCCGGAAGGAAACAACTACCAGGTCTTCGTCCTCGATGCGGACTCAACGGACTACCGCATAAAGTACAAGTCCGAGATTGTCAATTTGTAAACATCCCTTTTTATACTTTAGATATCGGCATAAATTTACTACTTTTGTTGTCCCGGATTTGAACTATGCCACAAGTCCAAGGCTTGGACCGGAACGAGAGGCACGTGACAGAATTGAGCCTGACGGCAATGGGCCCGTGTGCCTCCGGAAAGGACACTGAAATATTCAAAACTGTAATATTCAATGAATATGAAAAAGATCGTTAAAGTTGCGGCGGTGGGTGCATTGGTTGCGCTGGCCGCTTCGTGCGCTCCGCAGAAGATCGCGGTGACGGCGCACAGAGGATTTTGGAACTGCGAGGAGGCCGGGTACGCCGAGAACTCCATCAAATCGCTTGAACTGGCGCAGCAGAACGGGTTGTGGGGCAGCGAGTTCGATGTTCACATCACTTCCGACCTCGTTATGCTCGTGCATCACGATCCGGACATCGACGGGATGCGCATCTGGAATCACGACTACGCTGATTTCAAGGACTGCCGCCTGAAGAACGGCGAGAAGATCCCGACTCTGGACGAGTATCTGGCACAGGGAGAGAAGAGCAAGAAGACCGTGCTGGTGTTCGAGCTCAAGAAGCAGATTGACAAGGCTCACGAGGACTATATGGTCGACCAGAGCGTCAAGGCTCTCAAGGAGCACGGTTTGTACAACCCTAAGCGTGTGATTTTCATCTCATTCAGTCTGAATATGTGCGAGAGGCTCGCCGCCCTCTGCCCTGGATTCACGGTTCAGTACCTGGACAAGGACAAGAGCCCTGAGGAACTCGCCAAGCTCGGAATCAACGGTGTTGACTACCAGTACAAGGTCTTCGGAAAGAACCCGACATGGTTCAAGCAGGCCCGCGACAACAAGATGAGCATCAACTGCTGGACCGTCAACAAGGAGAAGGACATCCAGGATATGATCGATCTCGGTGTCGATTGCATCACGACCAACGAGCCGCTCCTCGTCCGCGAGAAGCTCGGCAAGAGGGAAAAGGTGAAGTAATCCTATTTCTCGACGTACGACAGACAGCCTGTTTCAGTAATATGAAGCAGGCTATTTGATTTCCAGGAGTTCTGACCAGGAGGTGGAGTATAGGCGGGAGCAGAATTCGCGGCGGATGCCGTCGGAGTAGTGGCCGGGGCGCTGGGTGGCGAGCCTCAGGAGGTTCTTGCCGGAGGTGTTGACCAGATCCATCACTTTGGATATGCGGTCGTCACGGTCGCGGGTCTCCTGATCGAAGTCGAACAGGGTGGTCTGAATGGCGTCGGCCTCAACGATGTCGGAGACGGTCACGCCGGCCCTTTTATATTCAAAGCCATTGCGGAAGACCATCCTCAACGCGCGCAGGGCGGCGGCAACGACCTCCTGGGTGCTGTTGGCGGGGACATCGAGCCTCACGCTGGCGTTCGGGAAATACTGCGGAAGGTCGTCCCGGAAGCGGTTGGTCTGGATGAATACGCCCACTGAATATGCGGCAGTGCCGTCCGAGCGGAGTTTCTCGGCGCACTTTCCGGCGAAGTCCGAGACCCGGAGCGTCATCTCATCGATGTCCGTAACCATCTTGTCGAACGAACGGGAGGTGCAGATGCTCTTGCGCTTCTCGTCACGCTCATCCTCAACCATCCGTCTGCCCTGAAGCTCGGACCAAGTCCTCACTCCGCCTATTCCCATCATCCCACGAACCCACTCGCATGGCCTCTTAATAAAGTCCAAGGCCGTCTTGACCCCGACGGACTCCAGCTTCGGAGCGCCTCGCCGACCTATTCCCCAAACCTCTTTTATCGGAGTCAAAGCCAATGCCTTGAGGATCTTCTCTTCGGAATCGATGACACAGACGCCGCGGTACCCTTTGTACTTTTTTGCGAAATGGTTGGCGACCTTGGCAAGGGTCTTTGTGTCGGCTATTCCGATGCTGACAGGAATGCCCGTCCAGCGACGGATCCTCGTCACCAAAGCCGAACATATTCCCGGAATACGCTCTGGCGCGACACCGTCCATGTCCATATACGCCTCATCGATTGAATAAACTTCCAGCCGCGGGGCCGCCTCCGCAAGGATCGACATCACCCGCGCGGAAAGGTCACCGTAAAGAGTGTAGTTGGACGAACGCACGACAAGTCTCCCCTGCTCCACCAGATAGCGGACCTTAAAGAACGGAGTCCCCATCTTGATGCCCATCGCCTTGCTCTCGTTGCTGCGGGCCACCACGCATCCGTCATTGTTGGACAGCACCACGACCGGACGGCCTTCCAACTCCGGCTGGAAAGCCCTCTCGCAGGACACGAAAAAATTGTTGCAGTCAACTAACGCGTACACACCTTCTTGATGACGTAGGTCACAACTCCCCAGACCGTAAAATCATTGGACTCAGTCACTTCGATGGGAGGATATTTCTCATTGGCCGGAAGCAGCCATATTCTTTGATGCTTAAGAATATCATAGGACACGCCCGGCTTGGAGGCCTTGACAGAGCGCGATGCATCGGCCGGATCCCTGAAGGAGATGAACTTCAAGGCGAATTCTCCGTCGATGAAGCAGACGGCCATATCCCCTTCCCTCGGCTCGATCGACTTGTCCACCACCAGCACGTCACCCTCGTTCACATCGGCGTCCACCATCGAATCGCCGACCACACGGGCGAAAAAAGTCGCCGCCGGATGCCGCACCAACTCCTTGTTGAGGTCGATGAACGAATTGATGTAGTCCTGCGCCGGCGACGGAAACCCAGCGTGCACGCCGCTTTCCATCATCGGAGCGAATGCCCCTTTCTTATCCTCTTCCGCAGCCATTTATGAATATATTCTCAAGTTTTTATGAATATGCCTGTTCCGCTTTCTCAAATAGTCCATGACTAAAGCTCCGGCACAATGTACTTCCAGGCCAGTTCGAGCGGCTTCACACTGGAATCAAGATCACCATTGAGGAGCGCCATAACCTTTGACAGATCCTTAAGGATGTTGTCAGCGTCAAACGGCATCGCAGAGGTCATCACGATCACGGCCTTCTTATCAGGAATCACAACGATATATTGTCCGAAAAGTCCTACGGGCATATAAAGTGACCCGTCGGAACGGGTTCTGATCTGGTAGCCGTAACCGGTCGTGGAGTAGTTCTGACCATTATTCATCCGGTCCTTGATCTGATCTTTGACGGCCTCCTTGAGATAGTCCTCAGGGATGATCTGCTGCCCGTCCCATTTCCCGCCGTCCAGCAGGAGACGGCCGAACGCCAGCATCTCGTCAGTGCTAAGATGCAGTCCCCAGCCACCGGCTGTCACTCCATGGATATCCTCCCACTCAGGTCTGTCCAGTCCCATCGGCTTGAACATCCTTTTGTAGAGATAGTCGGCCATCGTCTCCCCGGTCTTTTTTGTGATGATCTCCGAAAGCATACAGGAAGAGAAACTGTCGTAGCAGAATTTCTCTCCCGGAGCCGCGTCGAATGGATATCCAAAGAAAAGTTCCGGCAGCGTGGAGTCATATTTTGTCAGCAGCCCGGAGACATCAACCCATTCATTATGAATATACTTGAGTGAGCCGAACGGATCCTTTTTGAAATATTCAGTGGCATATTCAACCGTCGGATCCTTTTTGTGGCCGTTCGCCATAATCAGCAGATGCCTGACTGTCAAGGCCTCAAGGTTTGCCTTCTGCGCGTCCGTCATATTCTTTTCCGCCTCGGCGACTTCCTCGGGGAACATCGGCGCGACCTTTTCGGACAGGCTCAGCTTGCCCTCCCCGACCGCTATCCCGACAGCCATTGAGGTGAACGTCTTGGTAACCGACCACATCTGTCGCCGTGTGTCATTGTCAGAGCCCTTGGGCCATTCTCCCGAAGACGCATACCCCTCCTGCCAGACCGCCACGCCATTCAAGGTTGACTCCGTCCTGGCCGCCTCCGACATCATAGTCCTAACGGCCGCCCTGACCTTAGGATTCTCGACAAGTTGCTCTCCCGTACCCGGATCGGGCACCGGATCCGTATTATCCTTCGAACACCCAGCCGCCAGCAGTGCCACCGCCGTCAGCACCCCATAGAAAAATCTCTTGTTCAGTTTCATAACGTAATTCTCCTCTCGTACCCACAAATATACTCATCTTTTCGCACAAAATCACCGCACCGCCTCCGTCACCACTTCCGGTCGGTACACCAGAGGGCGTTTTCCTGTACGAAACGGCAGCAAGGCGGAGGTTGGTACACCAGAGGGTGTTTTCCTG